>OHSH01000773.1_pt1 | contig 11998 bp, 9 predicted proteins | sample 1578611 | NCBI WGS metagenome assembly OHSH01 (sample SAMEA3879576, study PRJEB24766) | human gut metagenome | biome: human-associated habitat; feature: feces | place: USA | collected 1985/1987 | reverse complement strand
TTGAAGTGATAGTCCAGCAAAAAGCGGGTCAGCTTGCGCTGGCCTGCGCTGATGGAATAGCCCTGATTATCCGGGTTTTTGCGGAAGAACATATCAAACACCAGCGTGGTATTCTTAAAGCCATGCAGGAACAGGCAGTTTGCCATGGTGAATTCATAAAAATCCACCACCATCGCGGGGTTATCGTAGTCCTCATCGGGGATATAAGGCTCAACCTTGATCTCGTTCATGAATGTTTTCCTCTCTATTTATACCCGGCGTCAGCTCTTCCCTACTGCGCGCCGCCTGCCGCTTGCCCGGCAGGGGGATCCTCCGCCCTGTCATGACAGAGCGTTTCTATCATGATAGCACGATTCCCCTGCCGGTGCAAGTATTTTCGCGCAAAAAGACCGCTGCACAAACGCTGTGCAGCGGTCTCTGCGCTTAAATCAATAGATTCTCTTCAGAACAGGCTTAGCCGTTCATGATGCTGGGGGTGGCGTTCTTCAGCACAACGTCGTGGCTGCCGCCCTCCACGATGGAGGTGGAAGAAACAACGGTCAGCTTGGCCTTCTGCTGCAGCTCGGGGATGGACAGAGCGCCGCAGTTGCACATGGTGCTCTTCACCTTGTACAGGGTGGTCTGCACGCCGTCTGCCAGAGGACCGGCGTAAGGCACATAGCTGTCCACGCCCTCCTCAAAGCTCAGTTTGGTGGAGCCGCCCAGGTCATAGCGCTGCCAGTTGCGGGCACGGTTGGAGCCTTCGCCCCAGTACTCCTTCATATACTGGCCGTTGATGCGCACCTTGTTCGTGGGGCTCTCGTCAAAGCGGGCAAAGTAGCGGCCCAGCATCACGAAGTCTGCGCCCATAGCCAGCGCGAGGGTGATGTGGTAGTCGTGGACGATGCCGCCGTCGGAGCAGATGGGCACATAGATGCCGGTCTCCTTGTAGTACTCGTCACGAGCCTTGGCCACCTCGATGACAGCGGTAGCCTGACCACGGCCGATGCCCTTGGTCTCGCGGGTGATGCAGATGGAGCCGCCGCCGATGCCGATCTTCACAAAGTCTGCACCAGCCTCAGCGAGGAAGCGGAAGCCCTCGGCGTCCACCACGTTGCCGGCACCCACCTTGACGGTGTCGCCGTAGTGCTCGCGGATCCAGCCGATGGTGCGGCTCTGCCACTCGGAGTAGCCCTCAGAGGAGTCGATGCACAGCACATCCACACCGGCCTCTACCAGTGCGGGCACGCGCTGGGCGTAGTCGCGGGTGTTGATGCCGGCGCCTACAACGTAGCTCTTGTTCTTATCCAGCAGCTCGTTGACGTTTGCCTTGTGGGAATCGTAGTCCTTGCGGAATACCATATACACCAGATTGCCCTCGGCATCCACCAGCGGCAGGGTGTTGATCTTGTTGTCCCAGATGATGTTGTTGCAGTCGTGCAGGGAGGTGTTGGCCGGAGCGGTGACCAGCTTTTCAACGGGGGTCATAAAGGTGGTAACGCAGGCGTCGTCCGGGGTGTGGTTGACGCGGTAATCGCGGGAAGCCACGATGCCCAGCAGCTTGCCGTTAGGAGTGCCGTCGGCAGTGATGGCGATGGTGGAGTGGCCGGTGCGTGCCTTCAGCTCCAGCACATCATGCAGGGTGGCAGTGGGAGCCAGATTGGAATCGGACACCACATAACCGGCCTTGAAGCTCTTGACGCGGCGCACCATGGCAGCCTCGTTCTCAATGCTCTGGGAGCCGTAGATGAAGGACACGCCGCCCTGACGAGCCAGTGCAATGGCCAGCTTATCGCCGGAGACCGACTGCATGATGGCGCTGATCATGGGGATATTCATCTGCAGCGGGCACTCCTCCTGTCCCTTGCGGTACTTGACCAGCGGGGTCTTCAGGCTGACTGCCGTGGGGACATTCTCTGCAGAGGAATAACCCGGAACCAGCAGGTACTCGCCAAAGGTGCGGGAAGGTTCTTCATAGAAATAAGCCATACTCTAAACTCCTTTTTTCTTAACGCATCAACAACGGGCCAGCATCAAAATAATTCATGTTTGCTGCTTATAAATTGATTGACTATACTTTACCACAAACCCCGTCAGAATACAAACCCCAGTGGCAACAAACTTTAGAACTGTCCTTTGCGGAAAAACAGTAAAATTGACCACCAAAAACGTGCAAGGTCATACTTTTTCGCCTGACAGGCCGGTTTTCTGACACAAATTGGAATGCAAAAAAGTCCGCACCGGAAAACCGGACGGACTTTTTTGCACACGAAGCGAGATACCGCCTGTGCGGTACAGTGCCGACAGCTGTGAAGGAGAACAGCCGGAGGAGGAGAAGGCCCTGCACCCGATATCTCTTATTCAACAAGAAGAAAAAGATTTCAGTCTCAAAAAGCGCTCATCGCTTTCTGTAACTATATTGTAACTCTTTTGTTTCCATTTTGCAAGACCTTTTTCGCAGATTTTGTAACATAATTGTAATTTTTCTGGATTTATTTTGTGAATTCCAGGTAGCATTCAAACGCGGCGTGCTCTTCGCGGCGGCCCACCACATACCAGCCACCGGCCGAGGGCGCATAAAACACCTCGACCTGACTGCCCAGCGGGATCTCCCGGTGGTACTTGACGGAGACGAATTTCAAAGGCCCGCCCTTGACCACCTCCAGCGGCAGGGCATCACAGGCAATGTCCAGATAGCAGGCGTTATTCACATGGCCGTTCAGGTCGCACAGGGAGTAGCTGGCTGTCCGGCTGCCCGCACAGGTCAGTTCCTTTGCTTTGTGCACCAGCTGGGGCAGCTCCCCTTCCAGATCCTCGTTCCAGTAACCGGGCGTATGCCAGGAGGGCTGGCGCAGGATGCACTCACGATCGGTATCCACCATGATCCACCGGCTGTCGATCAGGGCACACTCCTTCCCTGCTTCGTCCAGAATGCGGGTCAACCGCTTCATCGAACCCTTCTTGCACGGCTCACAGGCAGTAAGAAAGGTCAGCTTTTCGGCACGCAGGGGCATCCGGGTGATCTGTGCCGCCTGCTTGCCCACCAGAAACGCCGTGTGGTGCGCTTTGAAAAAAGCATCATCCATTCCGTAGGCGCGGGCGTGGTCTGCCGCAGCCTGCTCCACATAGCGGAACAGGGCGCTGGGCTTGATCATCCGGCGAAAATCGCCGTCTGCGTTCAGGACAGTTGTATGATAGGTATATTGATTCATACGTTTCCTTTCCAAAAGAGGACCCTCTCCGTCATTGCTTCGCATTGCCAGAGGCTTTGACGGAGAGGGCCCTTTCTTCTCAATACTGATTCCGGGTCTTTTTGCGCAGCTTGCGCCAGATGTTGAAGCAGGCCAGCGCTACCATGGCAAGCAGCAGCATCAGGAACACAACGCCGCTGCCGCCCTCATTGTAGCTCTTCATCTCGCTCCACTTTACGTCGAGCTCGTTGTTGACCTCATCGCTCAGGGCGGTGAACACCTTTTCCTTGGCTTCCACTTCCTCAGAGGGGTATGCGATCTCGCTGTACTTCAGATCCTCGTCCAGGATATCCCACACCTTCTGCATGGGGGTGGTATAGCCGATATACTCCGCATTGGCCTTTCCGATGTCCGGCTCGCACATGAAGTTGATGAACATCTCCGCAGCTTCCTTGTGCTCACTGGTGGCAGGCACCGCCATGCAGTCCACCGACAGCACACTGCCCTCCTCCGGGAACACCCAGGCCAGATCCGGGTTGTCGTCGATCATGGTGATGGCGTCGCCGGAGTAATAGACACCGATGGCCGCCTCGCCGCCGATCATCTTATCAAAGATCTCATCCATAACGTAGGCCTGCACCAGCGGTTTTTGCGCTTTCAGGGTCTCCACCACCTCGTCCACCTCTTCCGGGGTCTCGGGGTTGATGCTGGTGCCATTCTTGAATGCTGCAATGGCGTAGGCATCACGGCTGTTGTTGAACATCAGGATGTTGCCCGCGTACTGCTCGTCCCACAGGTCAGCCCATTTGGTGGGGGCATTCTCCACCATGGTGGTGTTGTAGATGATGCCGGTGGTACAGAGCATATAGGGCACGGTATAGGCGTTGGTGGGGTCATAATCCGGATCACGGTAGACCGCATCGATGTTCTGGGAGTTGGGGATGTTGCTGTAATCCAGCGGTGCAAGCATCCCCTCGGCGATCATCTTTGCCACCATGTAATCCGAAGGGATGACCACATCGTAGTTGGCCGCACCGGATTTCAGTTTGGCGTACATGGATTCGTTGGAATCAAAGGTGGTGTAGTTGACCTTGATGCCGGTAAGCTTCTCGAAGGCGGCCACCACATCCACGCTGTCATCGGAGCCGTTGGAGATGTATTCGCCCCAGTTGTAAACGTTCAGGGTGAGATTCTGGCCCTGAAAGCGGGTCCAGTCGTAATCGTCCGAGACCGAAACGTCCTCGGTCACCTCAATGGTTCCGGCGGCAAAGGCGGGCGCAGCACAGCAGAACGCCATAGCCAGCGTCAGCAGCAGAACAGCAAAACGTTTCATTTTACGTCCTCCCCTCTCAGTGCCTTCTGATCCCGGCGGTACTCCCGGCTCTCCATGGCATTGGAGATGAGGATGATGGTCAGGATCACCACAAACATGATGGTGGACAGAGCATAGATCTCCGGGCTGACCTTTTTCCGGGTCATGGAATAGATGGCAATGGGCAGGGTCTCCACCGTGCCGCAGTTGAAATAGGAGATCATAAAATCATCGATGGAGTAGGTCAGGCAGATGAGGAAGGCCGACAGGATGGCCGGGCTGATCTCAGGCAGGATGACTTTGAAGAACGCCTGCCTGGGGTCGCAGCCCAGATCCAGAGCTGCCTCATACAGTTTGATGTCCAGCTGCCTGAGCTTGGGGGTCACGTTGAAGATGACATAGGGCACATTGAAGGCGATATGCGCGATCAGCAGCGTGGGCATTCCCATGATGGTATCGGGCAGCCAGGAGACTCCCTCGGAAAAGCGCTGGTAAGCCACAAACAGCAGCATCAGGGAGATGCCGGTGATGATCTCCGGGTTGACCACCGGGATATAGGTGACATTGGTGACCACCAGGCGGCTCTTGCGGCTCATGGACGCAATGCCCAGCGAGGCCGCCGTGCCCAGAACCGTTGCAATGACCGCAGAGATGAGGGCCACCTCCAGTGAGACGCGCAAAGCGCTCAGGATGGCAGAGTTATGGAGCAGGCTGGTGTACCACTTGAGGGTAAAGCCCGTGAACAGTGCGTAGCCCTTGCTTTGGTTGAAGCTGAACACGATCATATAGGCAATGGGCAGGTACATGAAGCAGAAGAAGAGGATGACGTAGGCCCGCTGCATCAGGCGCAGATGTTTCGTTTTCATCAGGACACGCCCTCCATTTCATCTTCATCAAAGCTGGATGTGAAGCTCATGCAGAGCAGGACGATGATCATCAGCACAAGGCTCATGGCCGAACCGACGTTCAGGTTGTAGCTGTTGCCCAGGAACTGCATCTCGATCAGGTCGCCGATCATCAGGTTGGAGCCGCCGCCCAGCATACGGCTGATGACAAAGGTGGACACCGCCGGAACGAACACCATGGTGATGCCGGTGCTGATGCCGGGCACGCTCATGGGGATGAGCACCCGCACAAGGGTCTTGGTGGTGTTGGCGCCAAGATCCTGCGCAGCTTCCACAAGGCTCTGGTCGATCTTGGTCATGCTGGTATACAGCGGCAGGATCATGTAGGGCACATAGTTATACACCATGCCCAGCACCACCGCACCGGAGGTGTTGAGCATGGTATAGGGGCCAAGGCCGATAAAGCCCAGCAGGGTGTTCACCGGGCCATTGACGCTGAGCAGACCCATCCATGCGTAGGTGCGCAGCAAAAAGTTCATCCACATGGGCAGCATGACCAGCATAAGCATGATGTGCTGCTTGTTCACCCGCAGGCGGGACAGAAAATAGCCGATGGGGAACGCCAGCACCAGGCAGATGATCGTGGCCTCCGCCGCAAGCAGCAGGCTGCGGCCAAAAACCGAGGCGTACCGCCCAATGCTGGTCAGGTTGGCAAGGGTAACCTGGCCGTCACTGTTGGTCAGGGCATACCACACAACAATGCCCAGCGGCACCACAATAAACAGGACCATCCACACCAGGTACGGTGCGGCAGCCCAGCGCGAAGCTTTGGAACGCAGCATCCCATCACACCTCCTCGCGGGACATGATGTGAATTTCATCCGGGCCAATGTTCATGCCGATCAGCTCGCCCGGCTGGCTGGCCTGGGTGGAGTGGATCAACCATTCTTTGCCTTCCACGTCAACGTGCATTTCAAAATGCACGCCCTTGAAGATCACCTCGCGCACAAGGCCGGTCAGCTTGCCGGCGGACGGCGGAACGATATCCACGTCCTCCGGGCGGACAACCACCTGCACCGGCTCGCGCGGCTTAAAGCCGCGGTCCACGCAGGCAAATTCCTGCCCGCCAAAGCTGACAAGGAAGTCTTTTTCCATAATGCCGTCCACAATGTTGGAATCGCCGATGAACTTGGCAACAAAGGCATTGCGCGGCTCGTTATAAATATCCTGCGGGCTGCCGATCTGCTGGATGTTGCCCTTGTTCATGACAACAACGGTATCGGACATGGTCAGGGCTTCTTCCTGGTCGTGGGTAACGTACACAAAGGTAATATTCATCTCACGCTGCAGGCGCTTGAGTTCCAGCTGCATCTCCTTGCGCAGCTTCAGGTCCAGTGCACCCAGCGGCTCGTCCAGCAGCAAGATCTCCGGCTCGTTGACCAGACTGCGGGCAATGGCCACGCGCTGCTGCTGACCACCGGACATCTGGCTGATGCTGCGGCGCTCAAAGCCCTTTAAGCCCACGACCTCCAGCATATCGCGCACCTTGCGGCGGATGGTGTCCTCGTCCAGCTTTTTGAGCCGCAGACCAAAGGCCACGTTCTCGAACACATTCAGGTGCGGGAACAGCGCGTATTTCTGGAACACGGTATTCACCGGGCGCTTGTAGGGCGGCACACCGGTAATGTCCTCCCCTTTCAGCAGCACCTTGCCGGCGTTTGGCTCCAGAAAACCTGCGATCAGGCGCAGGGTGGTGGTTTTGCCGCAGCCGGAGGAACCGAGCAGCGTCACGAACTCCTTATCATGGATATCCAGATTCAGCCCATCCAGAATGCGCTGTCCATCAAATTCCACTACGATATCCCGCAGTGAAACGACCACCGAGTTGTCCATTTTATATGTTATCCTCCTTGTTCTCAGATACGAAAAAAGACAGGGAACCTGCCCCATCTTTTTTGCGTATAAGGGATGCTCCGCCCCGCGCAGCAGCATGATTTTGCGCGGCGGACTTACCCTGTCACGGTTTATAATAAACAATCACAGTCGGATTGTCAATCACTCTGCCGATGTTTGCTGAAACTTTATAAAAAGCTGCAAAAAAATATACGCTGCACCTTGGTTTCGGTGCAGCGTACAAAAGGAATCATTCCTGCGTTTTCAGGTCGTTTTCCGTCAGCAGAAGCGCCTGTACAGTGCTTGTGTCCACCGTGTATACCGAGGTATCCCCTTCCACCTGCAGATACCACCCGTCCGTGCCGCAGGCGTAGGCCAGCTGCACGGTGGAGCCGTCCTCGCTGGTAACGGCTGCGGTGAATACCGGTGCATCAAAACCGCTGGCAGAAAGGTCGGCGTCCGTTATCTGGGCGGTGGCATAGGTGCACAAGGCAGACAGCAGACTTTGCACCTTGTCCTGTGCAAGGCTGGCAGTGGGGTCAGAAGCCAGCCGCCACACTGTCTCGTAGGCAGAGGAAGAGGCGCTGTCGGCACTTTCGGTCGGCTCGCTGACGGCGTTCAGGGTGACGGAGGTGCCGTCTGCCAGCGTATAGGCTACCTGCGTAATGGCAGAAGCCGTAAGCCCTGTGGGGCAGAAGCTGCCGAAGAGCCCGGCCTTATCCAGCTGGAAACAGGCGGCTTTGTTGCCGCTGACGGTATAAATGGCATCGTCCCCGGCTTTTTGCACATAGAGATCCCCGGTGACCGGGTTCTCTGCCCCGAAGGTCAGGGTGGTGCTCTGCCCTGCCGCTGTTACCGTGACGGTGAGCTGCGGGCTGTCCAGACCGTAGTCCTCCCCTGCCTGCGGCGTCAGGCTGCGCTTGGCATTCAGTGCCATCAGGGCAGTGCGCATGGTGTTGCAGGCGCTCTCGTCCAGATGATAGGCAGGGTCCTGTGCCAGCAGCCAGCTGCCGCCGGAATATTGCAGAGTGTAGGTCTCGCCGTTATAGGTGTACTCGATCTGCTCCAAGTCCTCAGCGGCAAAGCTGGAAAGGGGGATGCTGCCCTCGGCGGCGGCGCCGGCGGCCTGCTCGGCCTTGGCGTTGCTGCGGATCACCGCCCACAGCGCCGCGCCCAGCAGCACTGCCGCTGCCAGCAGCGCCAGCAGGGCACGCTGTTTTGTTTTCATGGCGGTCTCCTTATCTGCGGCGGCGCAGCAGCACCACCACTGCCCCGGCAATGAGCACCGCCGCCGGGAGCACGAACACAAAGGTCAGCCCCAGTGCTGCGGCGGTGGAGCCTGCCACCGTGATGGGCTCGGCTTCCAGTGCCTTGGTGTCCACAAGGATATCCTGCCCTACCAGCGAAGCAGCGCAGCCCTGCAGGAAGGTCAGGTTGCCGGGCATGGACTGATAAAGCTGCTCGTTATCCATGTTGGGGCAGCCGATCCAGAGGACCTCGGCACCGGTATCCTCGTTCCGTGCCCAGACAGCCAGTGCAAAGGGGCCGTCTGTGTCCCCGTCCTCCCGCTCCATGGTGGTAAGGTCGTTGATGTCGGCCTTGGCGTAGGCAGAGGAGGAGCTGTTCAGCAGCGGCTCGGCGGTGACATCCTCGGTCTCGGTGACCGTGATGCCCTGTGCCACTGACAACATGACATGGGTATTGGTGTTCACGCCGTTCAGCGCGGTGCTCTCGGTGGGCGTGCCGTAGTCCGGCAGCAGCGACCATGCAGAGTTATACAGCGCCTTGCTGCTGTCGCCCTCCACCACCATGCCCTCTGCGCGGGCAAGGCCGAACTGCGCCAGCACAGCGTCCAGCTGCGGAGTCTGGGCGTAGACACTGCTGGTCAGCAGCAGTTTGCCGCCCGCCGCCAGATAATTTTGCAGCTGGCTGATCTCATCCACAAGGCCGTCCCCTGCGGTAAAATCGCTGGTGGGCGCGTTGATGATAAGCAGATTGCAGTCCTCCGGGATGGTGCTCGTGAGCAGATCCAGCGGCTGGGCGTCGATATTCTGGGCATCCAGTGCATCGGTCAGGGAGTCGGTCAGGGACTGTTCGCCGTGGTTGGTGGTATAGTAGGCGTGGCTCTGTCCGGCTGCGGTAAGCTTATAAATGGCAGAGGTGATCTGCTTTTCGCCGCCAAAAGTCACGCTGGCAGAGCCGGTGGTGTAGTAGTCGGTGTAGTCGTACTCGTACAGGTCGGCGGCATCCAGCACGGTGCTGTTCTCCCCGCAGGTGACGATCAGACTGCCGGTGGAAACATTCTCCGCACCGTACTTTGCGGCAAAGGTGGGGTACAGGGTGGGGTCCTTCTGTTCCCAGCTCAGGTGCCCGCTCTCGGCGGCGTAGTGATCCAGCAGCTTTGTGATGATGGCATCCTCGCTGCCGGTTTCGCAGAGGTAATAGATGTGCACATCCTTTTCCAGCCCCTCCACCAGCGCTTTGGTGCTGTCGCTCAGGGTGTACATTTTGGCTTCGGAGAGGTCGAACTCGGTATATTTTGTGGGGATCGCCCGCACCAGCAGGTTGAGCAGTACCGCCAGCACCAGCACTGCTGCCAGCATGGCGGTGGACAGCAGTCCGCTGCGGAATACCCTGCCTTTCTGAGAGGATGCGTTCTTGTTCCATTTCATCATTGCGGCCTCCTCTCAGTTCCAGCGGCGCTTTTCCAGCCCCTGCGCGGTGAAGAACAGGAACACCGCCGCTACGGTCAGGTAGTAGACCAGTGTGGGGATGGAAAAGCTGCTGTTGACAAATTCTTCAAAGGGGGTAAACAGGCACAGGGCGCTGAGCACCGCGCTGAAAGCTTCGGTCAGCCAGCTGCTCTTGAGCAGAAACAGCGCCGTAAGCGCCACGCAGCACCCCGCAAAGGAAAGACAGCCCAGCGTAAAGCTTTTGCTGCGCAGCCCCGCCACCACACTGAGCACAGCGGCAATAGCGGTAAACAGCGCCAGTGCCACCGCGCTGCCGGTAGTGAACATGGTGCGCAGACTGGGCATCATATAGGCCAGCAGCAGCGCTGCCACACCGGATACGGCGGCGATGATCTGGTTTTCGGTCAGGCTGGAAAGGAACACCCCAATGGCAATGGCGGCGCAGCCCATGAGGTAATAGCACAGCAGGGCAGAAAAGTTGGCCAGCGTGCTGGTGCCGGTAGCGCCCAGCACCTTCAGCACAAGGATCATGCCCGCATCCACAAGGCAGGGCAGCGCAAAAATGACGCAAAGGGCAAAATATTTGCCCAGCACGATGCCGCCCACCGACACCGGGCTTGTGAGCAGCAGCTGGTCGGTGCGGCTGTGACGTTCCTCCGCAAAGGAGCGCATGGTGAGCACCGGGATGTAGAGCAGCAGCACAAAAATGGTGCGGTACAGCGTGTAGTAGCCAAAATCCGGCAGACCGTAGCCCAGATTCAGCGCCACAAAGTAGATGGCCGTAGCCGCCAGCATAAAGGCGGTAAGCACCGCACCGATCATGCCGTGAAAGCAGCTGCGGAGCTCTCGTTTAAAGATAGCAGCCATCTCAGTTTCCCTCCCCTTCTGCCGGGGCTTCCTGCTCCGGCGTTTTTTCGGTCAGCGCAAGGAATACCTCCTCAAGGCTGCGGTTCTCGGCAGCAAGTGCCAGCACGGTGCACCCGGCCTCGGTCAGTGCCCGGGACACAGCAGCGCGGCGGTCGGCGGCATCCTCGCTTTCGGCGGTAAAGGTGACCTGACCGTCCGCAGTGCTTTCCAGTTCTACCCGGCAGATGCCCGGCACATTGCGCACAGCGGCCAGCACGGTGTCAGTCTCGCCCTGCGCGGTAGCGCGCAGACGGCTGCCCGGGTTCAGAGTCTCGCCCAGCTCCTCCGGGCTGCCCACAGCCACCAGACGGCCTTTAGAGAGGATGAGCACCTGCTGACACACGGCCTGCACCTCACTGAGGATGTGGCTGGACAAAATGACCGTGTGCGCCTTGCCCAGTTCCCGAATGAGGTTGCGGATCTCGATGACCTGCGCGGGGTCCAGCCCCACGGTGGGCTCATCCAGAATGATGAGCTGCGGGCTGCCCAGCAGCGCCTGCGCAATGCCCACGCGCTGACGGTATCCCTTGGACAGGCTGCGGATGACCCGGGGCAGCACTTCCTCCAGCCCGGTGCGGCGGGCAGCAGCCAGCACCTGTTGCTTGCGCTGCGCACGCTTGACCCCCTTGAGCTCTGCCACAAAGTCCAGATACTCCTGCACGGTCATTTCCGGGTAGAGCGGCGGCTGCTCCGGCAGGTAGCCTACACAGGCTTTGGCCTGCTGTGCCTGCTCCGGCAGACGGAATCCGGCTACCTTCACCTCGCCCTCGGTGGGTGCCAGATAGCCGGTGAGGATATTCATAATGGTGGATTTGCCCGCGCCGTTGGGCCCCAGCAGGCCGTAGATCTGGCCGTCCGGCACCGTAAACGAGAGATCCTGCACGGCAGGGCGGCTGCCGTAGGACTTGCTCAGGTGAGAAACTTCGATCACAGCAAACTCTCCTTTGTTTCAGAAGCTGTTTTGCGGAAAGCAGCGTAGAGCCAATGCTTTCCGGTTTGGAACTGCTATAGTTTAGACGGAAAATGTGTTTAAATTAAGACAATCCTGTGTGGGAAAACGAAATATTTGCCCGCGCAAAACGCAAAAATGCCGCCTCCCGAAGGAAGCGGCATGAGATAGCCTATAATTACTTACGGCCGAAACGCTTGTTGAAGCGCTCAACACGTCCGCCGGTGTCA
>OHSH01000769.1_pt1 | contig 12086 bp, 10 predicted proteins | sample 1578611 | NCBI WGS metagenome assembly OHSH01 (sample SAMEA3879576, study PRJEB24766) | human gut metagenome | biome: human-associated habitat; feature: feces | place: USA | collected 1985/1987 | reverse complement strand
AAGCGCTTGCCCTCGGCCAGCGCCTGCACCAGCGGGGTGTTCAGCGCGCGGCCGGGCATTCCCACCGGGCTGTGGATGATGCGCACATCCTCCGGCTTTGCCGCCAGCAGCACGTCCTTGTAGGTCTGGGAGGCGTCGCACTCATAGGTGGGGATCAAGCGGGTAGCAAGCTGCACACCCGCAGCGCCAAGCTTCGTAAAATGTGCCATATCGGCACCGGTGTACACGCCGCCTGCCACAAATACCGGGATGGCGTGGCCGTATTGCTCCTCGTAGGGTTTTACCTCCGCCAGCACCCCGGGCAGAATCTCGTCCAAAGTCTGGCAGCGGTCGGCCAGCAGGTCCTCCTCGGCAAAGCCGAGATGCCCGCCCGCCTTGCAGCCCTCGATGACCACAAAATCGGCGGTACGGTCAAAGCCCTTTGCCCAGCGGCGCAGGATGAGCTTTGCCGCCCGGGCGCTGGATACGATGGGCGCAATGGCCACCTCTTTGGTGCCCACGATGCCCGGCAGCTCCAGCGGCAGACCCGCACCGGAGACCACGGCATCCACCCCCGCCGCCACGGCGGTGCGGATGGCGTCGGCATAGTCCCGGGTGGCTACCATGGCGTTGATGGCTACCAGACCCATGCCCCCGGCAATGGCCTTGGCTTTTTGAATTTCTGCGGTCAGGGCGCGGTGGTTTGCAGCCGCCGGGTCACGGGCAAAATCCGGCTCGCGGTAGCCTGCATCGGCGGTGGAGATGCACCCCATGCCGCCGCAGGCTGCTACCGCACCGGCCAGCCCGCCCAGCGAGACGCCTACGCCCATGCCGCCCTGCAAAATGGGTACTTGCAGGGGCTTGCCGCCAAGGGTCAGCATTCGGCGTTCAGCGCGGCAATGCGCTGCCTCCCGCCCTGCCACAGGTCTGCAAGGATGTCCGCCACGGGGCGCACCTCGTGCAGCATTCCGGCCACCTGACCGGCCATCAGGCTGCCGCTTACCGTGTCGCCCTCAAAGACGGCGCGGCGCAGGCTGCCCAGCGTGTATTTTTCCAGTTCCATCTTGTCCGCGCCCGCCTTTTCCTGACGGACATACTCCCGGCTCATACGGTTTTTCAGCACACGCACCGGTGCGCCTACGCTGCGCCCGGTAACGATGGTGTCACTGTCCCCGGCTTTGAGCAGCGCGGCCTTGTAGTTTTCGTGAATGGGGCACTCTTCGCTTGCCAGCAGGCAGGTACCCACCTGCACACCGCAGGCGCCCAGCGCCAGCGCAGCCGCCAGCTGACGGCCATCGGCAATGCCGCCTGCGGCGATGACCGGCACGCTGACCGCGTCCACCACCTGCGGCACCAGTGCCATGGTAGTCATCTCGCCCACATGGCCGCCGCTCTCGGTGCCCTCAGCGATGACGGCGTCGATGCCCAGCGGCTCCAGATGCCGTGCCAGCACGGCAGCCGCCACCACCGGGATCACCTTGATGCCGGCAGCTTTCCACATGGGAACGTACTTTCCCGGGTTGCCTGCGCCGGTGGTGACCACGGCGACTTTTTCCTCCACCACGATCTGGGCAAACGCATCTGCCTGCGGGTGCATAAGCATGATGTTTACACCAAAGGGCTTGTCGGTCAGCTCTCGGCAGCGGCGGATGTTCTGGCGCAGGGTATCGGCATTCATGCCGCCCGCACCGATGATGCCCAGTGCACCGGCGTTGGAGCAGGCTGCGGCAAACTCGCCGGTGGCAATGTTTGCCATGCCGCCCTGAATGATGGGGTATTTCGTCCCCAGGATCTCGTTTAAAAGTTTCATGGTCTTTATCCTTTATATTCCACGATCATGCCGCCCCATGTCAGGCCGCCGCCGAAGCCGATGCAGGCAAGGGTCTGGCCGGGGTGCAGCTGGCCGCTTTCAGCCAGCTCGTTCAGCGCCACCGGGATGCTGGCAGCACTGGTGTTGCCGTGGCGGTCCATGTTTTTGTAGAACTTTGCACCATCGGCGTGCAGCGCCTTGACGCAGTGGTCGATGATGCGGCTGTTGGCCTGATGGCAGACCACCCAGTCCAGATTGTCCAGCGTAAGGCCGGTCTCGTCCAGCACGGTGTGCAGGCATTTGGGCAGGGCATCCACCGCAAAGCGGAACACTGCCCTGCCGTCCATGCTGATGGGTGCCGAGCCTGCGCGGCTGGGGCCGCCGGCATGGATGGCGGCATCGCCCCGGGCACCCAGCGTGATGGCAAAGGGCACGGTGGTGTCGGTCAGTTCAAACACTGCCGCACCGGCACCATCGCCAAACAGTACGCAGGTGGAGCGGTCGGCGGGGTTCATCAGGCGGGAGAGCGCCTCGGTGCCGATGACCAGCGCATACCGCCCGCCCAGCGTAGCCAGCAGGCCGCGCGCCACCGCCGTGCCGTACAAAAAGCCGGAGCAGGCGGCGTTCACGTCCAGTGCAGGGCGGTTTTCCGGCAGCGCCAGCGCCGCCTGCACCTGACAGGCCACGCTTGGGGTGGCGTCCGGTGCGGAAAGGGTGGCACAGACGCAGCAGGCAATGTCTGCCGGGGCAAGACCGCTGCGCTGCAGCGCCTGCTTTGCGGCGGCAATGGCCAGTGTGGCGGCGTTTTCGCCCTCGGTGCAGTAGTGCCGGGTACGGATGCCGGTGCGGGTGGTGATCCACTCGTCGCTGGTATCCACGGTGCGGCTCAGCTCTTCGTTGGTGACCGTGCGGCCGGGCAAAGCCCCGCCGGTGGCGATCAGACGCAAACCCTTCATGCTTTCCTCATTTCTCCGATCTGACGGAATTTCTGGTAGCGCTGCTCGGCCAGCTGACGGCCGTTCATGCGGGCAAGGCTGCGCAGCTGACGCTGCAGTGCCTCGTCCAGATTGCCGAACAGTACCCCGTGGGCGCGCTGTGCGCCGCCCACCGGCTCCGGGATGATCTCCTCCACGATGCCGTCCTTGTACAGATCCTGTGCGGTCAGCTTCATGATCTCGCAGGCTTCGCCGCTGCGGGAGGAATCCTTCCACAGGATGCTGGCAAAGCCCTCGGGGCTCAGCACCGAGTAGACGGCGTTTTCCAGCATGAGGATGCGGTTTGCCACACCCAGCGCCAGCGCGCCGCCGGAAGAGCCTTCGCCGGTGACCACTGCGATCACCGGCACGGTCAGGCCGCTCATCTCCATCAGGTTGCGGGCAATGGCCTCGCCCTGTCCGCGCTCCTCGGCGTCCTTGCCGGGGTATGCGCCCGGGGTGTCGATGAAGGTGATGATGGGACGGTCAAATTTTTCCGCCTGCTTCATCAGGCGCAGGGCCTTGCGGTAGCCCTCCGGCCCGGGCATACCGAAGTTGCAGCGCAGGTTTTCCTCCAGCGTGCTGCCCTTGCGGTGGCCGATGACCGTGACCGGCTGGCCGTGGAACAGCGCCACACCGCCCAGAATGGCGGCATCTTCCTTGCACTGACGGTCGCCGCACTGCTCAAAAAAGTCGGTGAACAGTGCATCCACGATCTCGTCGATGTGAGGGCGCTCCGGGTGACGTGCCAGAAAGACCCTGTCCTCTGCGGTCAGCGCCCCGCAGCCGGACAGCAAAGCGTCCTCCTGCGCGGAAAGCTCTGCCAGCTCGGCAGCGTGGTTGGTGATATCGGTCATGTTCTCGTCCGCCGGGTCGCCGCGCAGGGCGGCGATCTTTTCATCCAGCGGTGCGAGCTGTTGTAAGATGTCCTTGATCATAAGGCGCTTCCTCCTCAGGCGTGCAGACGCAGCAGCTGCGCCAGTGTTTCGCGCATTTCGGTACGGGGCACTACCTTGTCCACAAAGCCGTGCTCGTATTGGAACTCGCTGCGCTGGAAGCCTGCGGGCAGCTTTTCGCCGATGGTCTGTTCAATGACCCGGGGGCCCGCAAAGCCGATCAGCGCCCCGGGCTCTGCCAGCATAATATCGCCAAGGCTGGCAAAGCTGGCAGTCACGCCGCCGGTGGTGGGGTGGGTCAGCACGCTGATGTATAGCCCGCCCCGGGCGGAGAACCGCTCGATGGCGGCAGAGGTCTTTGCCATCTGCATCAGGCTGAAAATGCCCTCCTGCATCCGGGCGCCGCCGCTGGCCGAGAAGATGATCAGCGGCAGGTGCTTTGCGGTGGCGTGCTCCACGGCGCGGGTGATCTTTTCGCCCACAGTGGTGCTCATGCTGCCCATAAAGAACCGGCTGTCCAGCACTGCCACTACCACCGGGGTGCCCTCGATGCGCCCCGTGGCGGTGATGACAGCTTCCTTCAAGCCGGTCTTGCCTGTCTGTGCTTCCAGCTTTTCCGGGTAGCCGGGAAACTGCAGCACATCCTGCGGGGCAAGGTCGGCATCCAGTTCCCGGAAGCTGCCCTTATCAAGGATGAGGCTCAGGCGGTAGTACCCGCCGATGGGCAGGTGCACCCCGCAGTTGGGGCAGACGTACTGCGCCTTGTTCCAGATCTGGCGGGTGGCGCGGCGTCCGCACTTTTTGCATTCCACGAACTGCGGGTCGTTCCACACGGCACCCGCATCCCGCCGGGCCTTCAGCTGGAAGGTGCGCTCCCGCATGCTGCCCGGCAGCAGGTCTTTGATACTGTTCATCTCGTTTCGCCTCGGTCAGCCTCAGACATGGGCATTGATGTAGTTGAAGATATCGCCCACGGTCTTGAGGTTTGCCAGCTCCTCATCGGGGATGGACACGCCGCAGGCCTCTTCCAGTGCCATGTTCAGCTCCACAGCGTCCAGGCTGTCGGCCTCCAGATCCTCGGTCAGGCTGGCCTCCATGGTCACCTTGTCCTCATCGCAGCTCAGGGTATCGACAACGATCTTCTTCATTTCCTCGAAAGTCATGGTAGTATTCTCCTTTATGTTCACTGTTTGTTTTTAATTATTTACCTAAAATTTATGAGGTATCGAACACGACCATTATAATCAAACCGTTGGATAAGTCAATGGTTTTAGTTAAAAATTTTTATCTTTTACATTTTCGACACAGTTTGCTTCCTCTTTATATAGGGGCTCCCACAGACGCAAAAAAGCCGCTGCACAGTACTTTGTGCAGCGGCCTTTCCCGCAATAATAATATTATTTTCTTATTCCAGCCCGATCTGCTGTGCGTACTCTTCCAGCAGTTCCCGCTCAAGGAAGGGGGTCTTGACGCCCTCGCGGTCGCGGTAGGTCTCGTGACCCTTTCCGATGACGGCGATCAGGTCACCCTCCTGTGCGTGATCCACTGCGTAGTGCAGCGCGTCCAGACGGTCGGGGATCTCCACGAACTTCGCGTCCGGGTTGCCCTTGTTCATGCCCTCGCGGATATCCGCAATAATATCCTCTACCTTTTCAAAGCGGTTGTTGTCCTCGGTGAGGATGGAGAAATCGGCCATCTTGGCGCAGATCTCGCCCATGCCGTAGCGGCGCAGCTTGGAGCGGTTGCCGCCGCAGCCGAACACCACCACCAGACGATGGGGCTTGTAGGCGCGCAGGGTGGTAAGCAGGCTCTCGGTGGATACCTCGTTGTGGGCGTAATCCAGCAGGATGGTGAACTTTTTGCTGATGGGCACCAGCTCCACACGGCCCTTCACCACGCACTTGCCCAGACCATCGTGGATGGCGGCATCCGGCAGACCCAGCACCTTGCCCACGGCCAGCGCTGCCAGCGCGTTGTACACGCTGAACTCGCCGGGCATATTCACCTTGACGTCCATCTCGTCCTTGCCGGTAACGTGGAAGGCAACGCCCAGAAAATCGTGGGTGCGCAGCAGTTTGTAGCCGGTCTCGCGGTAGTCGGCCTTTTCATCGCGGCCATAGGTGACCAGCTTGCAGGTGTGGCCTTCCAGCAGGGCGGCGGTGTTCTCGTCGTCAATGTTCACCACACCCACGTCGCAGCGCTTGAACAGCTGTCCCTTCCAGCTGCGGTACTCCTCAAAGGTCTTGTGCTCGCCGGGGCCGATGTGATCCGGCGAAAGGTTGGTGAACACGCCCACATCGTAGTGCACGCCCGCCACGCGGTCCATCATCAGGCCCTGACTGGATACCTCCATCAGCGCGGTATCGCAGCCGGCATCCAGAAACTCCCGGAAGGTCTTTTGCAGCTCGTAGCTTTCCGGGGTGGTGTTGGCGGTGTCCTTGTGGCGTCCCATATAGTAGATGCCGTTGGTGCCGATCATGCCCACCTTGCGGCCTGCGGCCTCCAGCACGCTTTTGATCATGTGGGTGGTGGTGGTCTTGCCCTTGGTGCCGGTGACGCCGATCATGGTCATCTGCCGGGCAGGGTTGCCGAAGAGGTTGGCGCTCATCAACGCCATGGCATAGCGGCTGCTCTCCACCTTGACCACGGTCACCCCGGGCAGGGTAGAAAGGTCGATATCGTGCTGGATGACCAGCGCGCTGACCCCCTTGGCGGCGCAGTCGGCGGCAAACGCGTGGCTGTCCCGCTGGGTGCCCACGATGCACACGAACAAAAGCCCCGGGGCAGCCTTGCGGCTGTCGTAGATGATATCTGCGATCTCAGTACCCAGACTGCCCTGCACAAGGGTAAAGGGCACGCCTTCCATCAGTTGTTCCAGCTTCATACAGTCTCCTCCAAAGAGCTTCTTTACATGGGGTTTTCTTCTTCGTTGGCCGTCATGCGGTCAGGGTGGGTCAGGGGCAGCTGCTCGGTGTCCGCGTCAGCCGCCGGTTCGGTGGTGTCGGCAGTATCCGTGCTTTCTGCACTGTCGGTGCTGTCGGCGGCATCCTCTGCCGGAGCGGGTTCCTCGGCCTTGGGCGGCACCACATAGCCGGAGGGCAAAGCAGGCTCGCCCTGTGCAAAATAGATCTTGCGGGTGCTGCTGGCGCTGGTATGGCTGAAGTCCAGCCGCCCGGTGTCAGTGGGGCCGCAGCCCTTGCCGTCGGCGTTGGTCAGCACATAGCGGGCGCGGTCCAGCTTATAATCCAGATCGTTCAGCGTGCCCAGCAGCACGCTGATGCGATCCTGATACAAAAATGCGAGCTGCTCGGTGTCTGCCACTTCCAGCCGTGTCACGTCCTGCGACAGGCCGTATTCCTCCAGCTTGCTGCGCAGTGTGCGCAGCGCTTCCATGCGGGCGGTCTCGGTGCTCACCGTGCTTTCACTTTCGGCGGTTTCCGACCCGGAGGCGCTTGCCGCGTCCGCATCGTCCACGAACCAGAAACCCTGTCCCGGGGTGGTGTCCTGCAGCTTGCCGCCGTACAGGGTGCAAAGCCCCTCAGGCTGGGTGCTTTCCTCGGAGAGGATCTTCCATTTGTCCGAGATCACAAGCCATTTATTGCCGTTTTGCACCGCGTAGGCGGGCACGGCCTCGGTCACCTGCACCACCACGGTGTTGGGGTAGTCCCGGATCACCTTGATGGAGCCCAACAGCGGGAAGTTCTGCTCCAGCACAGCGGCCTTTTCGCCGGGTTCAAAGCTGAAGATGTTCTCTTCCAGCTGCACGCCCATCCGCTGCAAAATGCTGTCTGCGGAGTAGCCCGCGATTTCGGTCACCTGCTTGCCGTCCGGGGTCTGTACCTGAATGGAATTGATGCGGAACAGCATGGTCATGGTCAGATAGATACCTGCGCCAATGACGCACAGCAGCATGGCAAAGGCGGTCAGGCGGCGCAGCATCCGGCGGCGCCGCAATGTGGCGCGGGTCACCTTGCGCTTTTTGCGCATTTCCCGCCGGGCAGGGCTTTGCTGCGGGGCGCTCTGGCTGCCTGCCGGGTGCTGCCGGTTCGGGCGGTTTTGCGCGTTCTGGTTTTTCCGGCTGCTCTGCCCGCTGCGGGCATTGTTTGCCGGGCGGCGCTGTTTGCCGCCGGACTTCGCGTTTTTTGGTCTGCTGCCCGCCGGGCGGTTACCGGCGGGATACTGGGTGGTATTGCTCCCCTGCCCCTGCGCCGGGCGGCGGGGCTGGGATTGAGTCTGGGTGGGGAACTGGATGCTGTTATCTGCCCGGGAGGAGCGCACACTGCCGTTGGCGCTGCGGGAGGGCGGGCGGCTGAGCGGCTCGCCGTTGTAGCCGTAGCGGCTGCTGCCGGTGCTCCGGGGCGTATGATCCTGCGAAGGCGCAGAGGTGCGCGCCACATCCCGGTTCAGATCATAGGGTCTCGGGTTCCGGGGTCTGCCGTTGCGGTCACGGTTCTGCTGCATCATTCGCACCTTCTTTCCTGTTTATTCCGGGGCTGCATCACGGGGTCTTTACCAGCTTGAGCAGTGCCGCAGTGATGCGGTCCAGACTGTCGTCCACAGACAGGCTGCGGGCGTTTTTGCCCATCTCGGCCAGCTTGCCGGGCTGTGCCAGCATGGCAGAAACAGTCTGCACCAGCTTTTCACCGGTCAGGTCTTTTTCTTCGATCACCACAGCCGCCCCGGCCTTTTGCAGCTCCATGGCGTTGTAGTACTGGTGGTTCTCCGCCACATTGGGGCTGGGGATCAGCACAGCGGCGCGTCCCACGGCCTCCAGCTCGGCCAGCGTCAGCGCACCGGCGCGGCTGATAACGAGGTCTGCCGCAGCCAGTAGCTCCGGCATATTGTTGATGTATTCCTTTACCACAAGGCTGTCGCCGGGGGCAAAATCCTTCTGCTTTTGCAGCTGCTCAAACAGCTGCACCCCGTACTGCCCGGTGGCGTGCAGGTGCAGCACCGGCTTGTGCTCGTGCTGCTCCCAGGCGCACAGGTCTGCCACCACCTCGTTCACCCGGCGTGCGCCCAGGCTGCCGCCGAAGGACAGGATGACGGTGCGGTCGCCCGCACCCAGCTGTGCGCGGATGGCCTCGCGGTTGGCGGCCTGTGCAAACACCTCCGGCCGCACGGGGTTGCCCACCACAAGGGTCTTGTCCGGTGCACCCAGCTTTTCCACGGCGGCGGGTACGGCGGCAAACACGATATCCACATCCGGGGCCAGCAGCTTATTGGTCACACCGGGGAAAGCGTTCTGCTCATGCAGGGCGGTGTGAATGCCCATTTTGGCGGCGCAGCGCACCACCGGGCCGGACACATAACCGCCGCAGCCGATGACGAGATCCGGCTTTACTTCCTTCATCATGGCCTTGGCCTTGGGGCCGGAGAGGGCCAGATTCCACAGGGTGATGAGGTTGCGCTTGATGTTGTGCAGGCTGAGCTTGCGCTGAAAACCGGTGATCTCAATATGGTGGAAGGGGTAGCCCGCCTGTGTGACCAGACGGTACTCCATGCCCTCCTTACGGCCTGCAAAGTGGATCTCGGCGGTAGGGTCGGCTTTTTTCAGAGCACCGGCAATGGCCAGTGCGGGGTTGATATGTCCGGCAGTGCCGCCGGCTGCGATGAGAACACGCATGGTGATTCCTCCTTATAAACGCCCGGCCTGCGGCCGGGCGGGCTTGCGGTTTGTTTTACTGTTCTGTACGGGCTGCGCGGGCAGAAGCCAAGTCAATGGTCTTGCGGGCAAGCTCTGCTTCCCGCTCGGCGCGGGCGGCCTCCCGCTGGGCACGCATCTGCTCCCGCTGCTGCGCTGCCCGCTCGCCGTTGCGGCCGATGTTCACCATTACGCCCATCTCTGCCAGCAGCAGGATCAGGCTGGTACCGCCTGAGGAGAAGAAGGGCAGGCTGATGCCGGTGTTGGGCAGGGTGTTGGTGACCACGGCGATGTTGCAGAACACCTGCCACGCGATCTGCGCCATGATGCCGATGCCCACCAGCGTGCAGAACCGGTTTTCGGCATGGAAGGCGATCCAGAAGCCCTGCACCAGAAAGAGGACGAACAGCACGATGACGATCACCGCGCCGACGAAGCCCAGTTCCTCGCACACGACACTGAAGATAAAGTCGTTGGTGCTCTCCGGCAGCCAGAGCTGCTTTTCGATGCTGTTGCCCAGCCCCAGCCCCGTGGCACCGCCTGAGCCGATGGCGTACAGGCTCTGCTTGGTCTGGCTGGTCATCCGGTCAAGATCCTGCGTCCAGCCGTCCAGACGGCTCTGCAGGTAGTCGATGGAGTCCACATGCTTCAGCAAAGTCTCCAGCAGGAACAGCGCGGCACCGGCGCAGCCCCAGGTAATGATGCCGCCGCTGCCGCCCAGCAGCAGGATGGTGCCCACGATGGCCGTGGTCAGCAGGATGCCCGACATGTGGGGTTCCAGCACCAGCAGGATCAGGACAGGCACCAGCCACAGGATGGGCCGGATGAGCTCCACCACGATGCTGTGGTGGACCCACTTGCGCAGGGGCACCTCGCCGAATTTGATCTGCGGGGTCCTGGCGGCGATGTCTGCCGTGAGCAGGATCATCTCAAACTTTGCCACCTCGGAGGCCTGTAAGGTCAGGCCGCCGAAGCTGATCCACCGGCGGCAGCCGTTGATGGGGCTGCTGAACAGCACCAGCACCAGCAGCATCAGGCAGACAACATAGCCCAGCTTGACCATTCTGCGCAGGAAACGGTGGTCAAAATAGGAGAACAGGAACATCATGCCCAGGCCCAGCACCGTGCAGAGCAGCTGGGATTTGATGTAATGGAAGCTGTCCCCAAAGCGGAGATAGCCCGTGGTATAGCTTGCACTGAACAGCATGACCAGCCCGAACACCATGATGATGGCCAGGGTCGCCATCCAGTTGAGCAGGATGGGCGGCCAGGGGCCGGGGTCCCGCTGAAAGACGGAAAACGGCTCTGCTTTTTTTCTGCGGAGTGTTGCCAAACTGCACCCCTCCTTAACTGATTTTTGCCAGCTGAACGGTCAGCGCCACGCCCAGCATGGCAATGACACAAAAGGTATAAAAGATCTGTTCCGCGCTCTGGCCCCGCAGCTCCAGCCAGCGGTGGAGCGGTGCCGAGCGGAACAGCTGCCTGCGGCCCCGGCTGGCCTTGCAGACCAGGATCTGCAGGGCCACCATGCCGCCCTCCAGCCAGAAGGGCAGGGCCAGCGGCAGGGTGAGGTCAGGCCAGCCGATGCACAGGGGCACGCACCCCAGCATCCCGGCCAGAAACAGGCTGCCCACGCTGCCCAGCCGCAGCTTTGCGGGCGGGAAGTTCCAGAGCAGGAATGCCATCAGGGAACCGGCCAGTGCGGCGGGCAGAACGCCCAGCGGGAACCAGCCCAGCAGGGTCATCACCCCCATCAGGCCCAGCATGGCCGCAAAGGACGTGCCGCAGACGATGCCGTCCATGCCATCGGCAATGCGGGCACACTCGGCCAGTGCGACCAGCAGCCCTTCCCACAGCAGCGGGGCGGCAATGCCCAGATCGACATAGCCCACACCCGGCAGGGTGATCCCGGCTGCAAGGCAGCCTTTGGCTCCCAGCAGCACCAGCACCACGGCACCGCCGCAGAACACCGCGCTGCCCACCGTGACATTTTTGCAGGCCAGACCGACCAGCAGAGCCACAACCGCCAGCACCACGCAGAACACGATGAATGCCAGCGTGTTGCCGCTGGTGAACAGGCTCTTGATGCCGTTCATCAGGTAGCAGATCAGCAGCGCACCAAAAGTAGCCAGGTACGCAATGATCTGGTTTTCCGTCAGGGCGGAGACAAAGGTGCCGATGGCAATGCAGGCAGCGCCCATCAAAAAGTACGCCAGCCAGGTGGCGTAAGCGCTGGTAAGGGAGATGCTGCCAAAGGCCGTGAGCACCAGCGGCATGATGGCCGCTGCCGCCATGGGCACGGCAAACACCGCCAGCTGGGCAAAGTACTTACCCATCACGATAGAAGGGATACCCACCGGGCTGGTGAGCAGCAGCTGGTCGGTTTTATTGCGGCGTTCATCCGCAAAGCTGCGCATGGTCAGCGCCGGCAGCAAAAACAGCATGACCAGCGTGGTAGAATACAAAACGGTTGAAAAATCCGACGTGCCATACACCAGGCAGTTGGCGGAGTAATATAACCCGATAAACGCCAGCATAACACCAATGACAACATAGCCGACCAGGCTGGTGAAATAGCTGCGCAGTTCCCGCTTAAAAATGGCAAACATGGCTCACTCTTCCTCCTTTTGGTCGTTTTCAGCTTCCGGTTGTTCCGGAGTATCATCCGCCGGGGCCTGCGGTTCGGCAGGCTCAGCAGACTGTTCCGGCTGTGCGGCAGCCGCTTCCGGAGCCGGTTCTTCGGTTTCTTCCGGCTGGGCTTCCTCCGGTGCAGTCTCGGTGAT
>OHSH01000758.1_pt1 | contig 12240 bp, 9 predicted proteins | sample 1578611 | NCBI WGS metagenome assembly OHSH01 (sample SAMEA3879576, study PRJEB24766) | human gut metagenome | biome: human-associated habitat; feature: feces | place: USA | collected 1985/1987 | reverse complement strand
TCAGGAAGGCGTAGATGCCAGCGCCGATGCCGTCCATGCCAGCGATGCCGTTGCCGATGGCGACCAGTGCATCGAAGATGACGGGCCAGACGAACAGCAGAGCGACAGAAACAACGATGGAGATCAGGCCGGTGGCGATTGCAACGAAGCGCTTGCCGGAGAAGAATGCCAGCCAGTCAGGCATCTGAGTGCTCTTGAACTTGTTGTAGCAGGCTGCACCCACCACAGCGGCCAGGATGCCGATGAAAGAGTTGCCGGCCACCTTCTGGAAAGCGATGTAGGTAGCGGTGCCCTCTTCCAGGGTGCGCACCATGCTGACCACGCCGGGGCTCAGCAGCTGCTGCATCATCAGGTAGCTGACCAGGCCAGCCAGACCAGCGGTACCGTCGTGGTCATCAGCCAGGCCAACGGCTGCGCCGATGGCGAACAGCCATGCCATGTTATCGATCAGAGCGCCGCCTGCCTTGACCAGCAGGAAGCCAACGGTGTATGCTGCACCGGAAGTCGGTGCACCGGGAACGCCCATAACGCCCGGAGCGAGGGCATAGCCAAGACCCATCAGGATGCCGCAGATCGGCAGCACAGCGACGGGAAGCATCAGAGCTTTGCCCAGTTTCTGGAGATACTTCATCATAAGACACATTCCTCCTTAAAGAATGTTGTTGTTATGGAGGCCTCTGGTTGCAGGCTGTCCATAATTGCGTAACAATATTTTAACACATCCTCCGAAAAAAAGAAATAGGGTTCACGCCCGTTTTCGCAATTTTGCACCAAAAATCCTTGAATTTGCATCTTTCGTGAAAAACTTTTTGGAATTATTGCGCATTTCAGAGCAGGATTTTGAAAAAACTTTTCTTTTGGCCTTTCTTCCCAAACCGCTTGCATCCCGCGCCGGAATCGGGTACTATACTTATAAATAGAAAACACAAGACCCAGGGAGGTTCTTTTTATGGAATGGACTGATATCCGCCTGACCGTGGCCAAGGCCGATGCCGACAACGCCGAGGCCGTTGCCACCATGATCGCCGAAGGCGGCATCTATATCGAGGATTACAGCGACATCGAGCAGCAGGTGGCCGAGATCGCCCATGTGGATCTGATCGAGCAGGAGCTGCTGGACAAGCCCCGCGACACTGTGATCATCCACATGTATCTGGAGCCGGGCGCTTCCCCCGTGGAGACGCTGGCCCTCATTCAGGCCCGGATGGAAGCGGCAGGCATCGCCTACACCGTGGAGACCGAGGGCGTGGAGCAGGAGGACTGGCAGAACGGCTGGCGCAAATACTACCACCCCATGGACATTGGCAAGCGGCTGGCCATCGTGCCCTCCTGGCAGGAGTACGACACCGACCGCGTCAAGCTGATCCTTGACCCCGGCCTTGCCTTTGGCACCGGCGGCCACGAGACCACCAGCCTCTGCCTTGAGGCACTGGACGAGCAGGTGCGCGGCGGCGAGCGGGTGCTGGATATCGGCACCGGCAGCGGCATCCTTGCCATTGCCGCCCTCAAGCTGGGCGCTGCCAGCGCCGAGGGCGTGGACATCGACCCCGTGGCGGTGCGTACCGCCGGGGAGAATGCGGCCCTGAACGGCGTGCAGGATAAGCTGACCGTGCTGGTGGGCGACCTGTCCGACAAGGCCAGCGGCAAATACGACATCATCACCGCCAACATCGTGGCAAACGCCATCATCAGCCTTGCCCCCGCCGTGCCCGGCCTGATGGCCGAGGGTGCCACCTTTATTGCCAGCGGCATCATCGACAGCCGCAAGGACGAAGTGATCGCCGGGCTGGAAAAAGCCGGTCTGTCCGTCGTGGAGGTCAAGGAAAAGCGCGGCTGGGAGTGCATCGTCTGCAAAAAGGCCTGAGATTCAAATATTGTAAGAAGGAGCGCACAATATGCCGCACCGCTACTTTACCACCGAGATCTCCGACGGTACCGCCACCCTGCGGGGTGCGGACGCCCATCACCTTGCCCGGGTGATGCGGGCAAAGCCGGGGGATACCGTCATCCTCTGCGATGGCAACGCCGTAGAGTACACCGCCACCATCACCGGCTTTGGGGAGGACAGGGTAGATTTTGCCGTAGAGCCGGGCTATCCCAGCGCCGCCGAGCCCACCGTGGAGGTGACTTTGCTGGCGGGCTATCCCAAGCAGGACAAACTGGAACAGATCATCAAGCACGGGGTGGAGCTGGGCGCTGCCCACATCGTGCCCTTCTTCAGCCGCTACTGCGTCGCCGCCCCCAAAAAAGAGGAGCAGAAGAACGAGCGCTACAACCGCATTGCGTTGGAAGCCGCCAAGCAGTGCGGCCGGGGCGTTCTGCCAAACGTAGCCCTGCCGCTGCCGAACTTTGGGGCGGTGTGCCGCAGCTTTGACCAGTACGATCTGGTGCTGTTCTGCTACGAGTGCGGCGGCGCACCCCTGCGTCAGCTGCTGGCAGAGGCAAAGCCCGCCGATGGGCAAAAGCTGCGCCTTGCCATCGTGACCGGCGCCGAGGGCGGCTTTGCCGCCGAGGAGGCCGAAATGGCCGCCAAGGCCGGGGCAAAAACGGTGGGCCTTGGCCCCCGCATCCTCCGCTGCGAGACCGCCCCGCTGGCGGTGCTCTCCGCCGTCATGACCCTGACGGGGAATCTGGAGTAAGACGCTTGACGATTTAAATGGTCTCCGCTTTGCTCTGACCATCTTCAGCGGAATAATTATTTAAAATTGGCACCCCGGGAAAATCTGCGGATTTTCCCGGGGTGCTTTTTCACGGAAGGGGGTCGTAAAGAAAAACGACAGCTATAACAAAAAAGAGCGAAAGAGGCTGCTGCACAGGAGTTTTGTGCAACAGCCTCTTATTATTTTGCATTATATTACGTTTTGTAAAGCATTTTCAGGCATTTTCCCCTGCATCCGGGTGGGCATCGGTGTCCAGCAGAGCCTGTTTTACCTTGAGCAGGTTTTGCGGGCTTACCGAGAAGCTGCGCAGACCGAGGTGCAGGTACTGCGCCGTGTTGGCGGGGTTGCCCACGGCAAGGCCGCAGATGGTCACCGGGACGTGGTGCGCACCCGCGGCATCCATCACCATGGTGATCAACTTTTTCATGGCCGGGCTGGCGGGGCGGTAGTAGTGCTCCGCGCTGGCAAGCTCCCGGTCGGCGGCGTGGGTGTACTGGGTCAGGTCGTTGGTGCCGATGACCAGAAAATCGCAGCCGTGGGCTACAAAGTCCTCCACGGTCAGGCAGGCGGCGGGGATGCTCAGCATCACGCCGAACTGGGTGTTCTCGTTAAAGGGCACGCCCCGCTCCCGCAGGCTCTGGCGGCAGTGCTCCACGATGCTCATGGCAGCGTCCCAGTCCTCTACATCGGTCACCATGGGGAACATCACCCGCAGCGGCCCCCGGGCGGCGGCGCGCAGCAAGGCGCAGATCTGGGTCTGGAACTGCTGGGGCTGGCGCAGGCTGTTGCGGATGCCGCGCAGGCCAAGCTTGGAGGACTGCGGCCCCTGATTGGCATCGGCCACGGTGCGGTCGGAGCCAAAGTCGAAGGTACGCACGGTCACCGGGCAGCCGTTTGCCGCCGCCAGACAGGAACAATAGAAGAAATACTGCTCCTGCTCGTCCAGAATGCGCCCGGGCAGCATCATATAGCCGCTGCGCAGCAGCCCCACGCCCTTTGCACCGGACTGCATGGCGGTGTCGATATCCTCCGGGCCGAAGCAGTTGGCCAGCAGCTCAAAGGGTTCGCCGTCCCGCGTTTCGTCCGGCAGGCTGTGCAGCTGCTTCATCTCCGCGTCCTCGCGCTGGAGCTGGCAGATGCTGGCCTCCGCCTGCTGGCGGGCGACGGCATCCGGGTCAAGGATGCAGTTGCCGTTGGTTGCGTCCAGAATGACGGTGCGGCCGTCGCAGTCGTCCAGAAAATCCTTGCCCACCTGCACGATGCCCGGGATGTTCATTGCCCGGGCAATGATGGCGGCATGGCTCTGGCCGCTGCCCTCGGCGGTGATGACGCCCAAGATCATGCCGGAGGGCACACTGAACAGGTCGGTGGGCATCAGCCGGTCGGCGGCAAGGATCACCGGATGATCCAGCGCCAGCCACACACGGGGGCGGTTGGTCAGGATGTTGATCACCCGGCGGGTGGCGTCCAGAATATCCACGCTGCGCAGCTGCATATAGGGGTTATCCTTCATGTTGGCAAGCTGGTCGGCGTAGCGCTGCCCCACCTGATGCATCGCCGCCGAGGCGCTGATGCCCGCATTGATGCAAAAGCGCACCTCGTTCATCATGCCCTCGTCGTCCAGCATCATGCTCTGGAACAAAAAGATGGCCTGCTCGGTGGGGGCGGCGCGCTCCGCCATGGAGTCCAGTTCATTCTGCGCCGTGTGCACGGCATTTGCCAGCAGCCGCAGCTCCCGCTCCGGGTTGAAAGGGCCGTGGCTGAAGGTCTCCACATGATGTTCCAGTCGGCTCACCTGACCCAGCACCAGTCCGGGGGATGCGGATACGCCTTTATAAACCTTCATCTTCTGTCACCTCCGGCAAAGCCGGTGCGGTCAAAGTGCGCCACACCAGCGCCTGTAAGAATGTATTGGGCAGCAAAGCGGCCAGCGCCGCCTGCCCGGCGGTGCTGCTGCCCGTAAACAGCGGGGCAAAGCTTTCCATACGCTCTTTGTCGCACGCGGCCAGAAACGCCTCGGCCAGCGTCCGGGTGGTGTAGAAATGGGTGGGGTCTACCCCGGCGTCCTCGGCGGCGGCTTCCAGCGGGGCAAGCTGGGCGTCCTTCATCCGTGCCAGCAGCAAAGCAGCGTCGGCGGTCAGGGTGACAGGGTACTTCTCCCGCACCTCCTTCTGCACGGCGTCAAAGGCTGCGCGGAAGGCTTCGGCATCGGCGCTGCTGTCCGCACCGCTGTCCACCGCGTAGGCACAGCCCCGGATGCGGCCAAAGGCGCGCAGGGTGTCGTAGTAGCCCAGCTCCATGTTGCGCTTGGCGGTGTCGGGGTCGAAGTGCAGGATATCGCCCAGCTCCCAGTAGCTGCGGATCATGGTGGTGGGCAGGCCGGTCAGGTTGGGGCGGGTGATGCCCACGCCTTCCAGATCCACACAGACCAGCTCCTCTGCGCCCATGGTCTTGGCAAGGCCGGTGGGCATATTATCGCTGTACCCGCCGTCCAGAAACTTTACCCCATCGATCTGCCGCGCCCGCAATGCGGGGAAGCAGGCTGCCGAAGCCATCAGGTAGTCCCGCACCTGCCCGGCAGGGATATCCTCCAGCGTCAGCTCCCGGGGACGCAGCCCGCGCTGCTCCACCGTCACGAGGCCGAACCGGATGGGCGCTGCCCGCAGCGCGTCCTCGTCCAGCACCCGCTCCACGATCTCTTCCAGCGGGGTCACATCCATGCCGCCTTCCTTTACAACCCGGCGCAGAAACTGGTGCAGGGCGGAAAGGTCTGCGTTTTCCTCCGGCAGCTCCATCACATCCCGGCTGCGGATAGTCAGCCACATATCCCGGGCAGTCTCGTACAGATCCAGCACGAACATGGCACCGTTCAGCCCGCCCACGCTGGTGCCGGTGATGATCTGCGGGTGCCAGTCCAGCTCCATCAAAGCCCGCCAGACGCCTACCTGATAGCTGCCGCGCGCACCGCCGCCTGCCAGCACCAGCGCCTTTTGCGTAGGTTCTCTGCGTTCCATATCAAGCCCTCCCGTGCACGTTCCCGGTATTTTCTAAAATTGTTATAATTATACCATACTTTCAGGTAAAATTCTCCCGATTTTTCGGAGATCATGCCTTTTTCCTGTGAAAGTTTCGTGCTATACTAACCGGAGATGAGTATAAAAGCGGCCCGGAGGGCGCACAACAGGAGGAACGTATGCACTGCAAACAATGGATCTTTGATATGGACGGCACCCTGACCGACAGCATGGTGGTGGTATGGGAGGGCGCCCCGGAGGCGCTGCTGGCACGCTTTGGCCGCACCCCGAAGGCAGACCTGCACGAGACCCTGCTGACCATGGGCATGGAGGACGGCGCACAGTACCTCATCCGGGAGTATGCGCTGCCGCTGGACAGGAACGGCTATCTGGACGTGATGCGCGAGGTGATCGCCCAGTTGTACGAGAAGGTGGAACTGAAGCCCGGCGTGCGGGACACCCTTGCCCGGCTGCGGGCCGAGGGCGCACGGATGTGCGTTTGCTCCAACACATGGAGCAGCCAGTGCCGCACCGTTCTGACCCGCCTTGGCATCGACGAATACTTTGATTTTTACATTGAGGCGCGGGGTGCTATGAGCAAGAGCAGCCCCGCTCCCTTTATGGAAGCGCTGCACCGCCTTGGCGGCACAAGCCCTGCCGGGTGTGCCGTGTGCGAGGACGCGCTCTACGCTGCCCAGACCGCCCATGACGCCGGCTTCTATCTGGTGGGCATTCAGGACACCACCAGCGCCGCCGACGCCCCCGCTTTGCGCCGCATCTGCGACCAGTTCCTGCCGGACTGGACTGCACTGGACTGGGCGCAGGCGTAAGGTTTCACAAAACTGCCACAGTGCGGCGCTCTTGTAATCCGGGTGCCGCAGGAGTATGATAATAATAATACTCAAATTTTGTCGTCAAAAAAGGAGGCCCTGCCATGACGAACCCTCTCGTCAGCATCATTGTGCCCGTGTACAACGCCCAGAAGGGGCTTTCCCGCTGTCTGGAAAGTATTTGCGGCCAGACCTATCAGGAGCTGGAGATCATCGTGCTGAACGATGGCTCTACGGATGACAGCCTTGCCATTTGTGAGCAGTTCCGGGCAAAGGATCCACGCATCGTGGTGGTGGACAAGGAAAACGAGGGCGTTTCCTGCACGCGGAATGCCGGGCTTGTCCTTGCACACGGCGACTATATCCAGTTTGCGGACAGTGATGACGCACTGGATCCCGATTACACCCAGAACCTTGTGCAGGCTGCTTTGCAGCACAGCGCAGACCTTGTAATCGCCCCATACTGGATGGTGATTCCTTCAAATTCCACCAAGACTGGTTACTTCCTCGAGACACTGCAAACTTCGCTGGGCATCGAACCGGAAACGCCGAAAACTGAGGTGCGCAAATATAGCTTTCTGCCGCAGGGCGTTTACAGCCGGGAGGACTACGCCCGCCGCCTGATGCAGCAGCCCGCCTCCTTTTACTACGGCGTGCTGTGGAACAAGCTCTACCGCCGGGAGATCATTGCGCAAAATCAGCTTGCCTTTGCGCCCGATGTGCACTGGGCCGAGGATCTGATCTTCAACATGGGGTATCTAGAGCACGCGGAGGTGTTCGTTTCCATCCCCGAGGCCGGATATCATTATATCCAGAACCCCAAAAGCCTCTGTCATACCCAGATCGACCTGCGCGGCATCGTAGAGAACAAGACACAGATTTTTCAGCTGTTCAAGGAGGTGTACACCCGCCTTGGGCTGTACGAGGAGCTGCAGCCCCAGATCTACAAATTCCTGTTCGCCTTTTCGGAGAGCGGGGTACCCTCGGACAGCCTGCAGGGCGCTTTGCTGGATGCGATGTCCCGCCTGAACGATGCCTCTGTCCAGCCCGAGCCCTCCCGCAAAAAGCCCCGCCGCAAGCCCCAAAAGCACGCCCGCCGCAAAAAGCCCCGGCATAAGGAAGAATAAATCGTTAAACAAAAAAGTCGCTGCACGAATGTGCAGCGACTTTTTACTTTTTACCCTACCCGGGCGCAGAAAGCCTCCCGGACGGCGGCTTCCCGCCCGCGGGGGATGGGGATGCGTGCCCCGCTGCGCATCCGTACCTCGCCGGGGGACAGCAGCTGTACTGCTTCCAGATTGACCACATAGGAGCGGTGCGGCTGCACAAAGCGGCCGTCCGCAAGCAGCGGCTGCGCCACCGCAGAAAAGGGCACCCGCAGCGAGAGGGAGGCCACATCCTCCCCGGTGGTCAGGTGGAAGTGCACGATATGATGGGTGCATTCCAGATATTCGATTTCGGCATAGGTCAGCGCCCGCACGCCGTCGGCGGTGGTCACGGTAAGGGTTGGGCCGTATTCCGGCTCCACCGCCCGCTTGAGCAGGGCAGAAACTTCCGGCTGGTGCACCGGCTGCAGCAGATACTGCATGGCGTCCACCCGGTAGGCGCTGTATGCATGGGCCGGGGTGCGGGCCACAAAAGCCAGCGGAGCGCGGCGGCCCCGGCGGCGCAGCTCTGCCGCCGCCGTAAGCCCTTCGGGCCGGGCTACCGCCGCAAGCTCAATGAGGTACAGCTCGTACCGCAGCCCGGCGGCATCCTGCTGCAAAAGCGCTTCCGGGCTTTGCAGCTGCTCCACGATGCAGGCGTCCTCCCGCCGGGCGAAGAACTCCATGCACTGGTGCTCCAGCCTGCTGCGCAGCGCACCGTCCGGGCTGCAGATCGCAATGTGAAAGATCATGGTTTGGTTTCCTTTGCAGGGTAGACGATTTGAAATGGCCTCCGCGTTGCTCTGGCCATCATCAGCGGAAAAATCATCTTAAATCAAGCAATTCCGGGCAGACTGCGGTCTGCCCGGAATTGCATTTTTACGGCAAGAGTCAGGACGGCAAGCGGCAGCTGACTTTTGTTCTTTTTAGCGTTAGCAGCCGATGGCAGCGCACTTCTCGGCCAGCCATGCGCGCTCGTCCTCGGTCAGGCGGGGTGCCAGCTGCTCGAACACCTTGCGGTGGTAGTCGTTCAGCCAAGCGACCTGCTCCTTGTCCAGCACGCCGGGCACGATGGGAGAAGTAGCGATGGGCACAAAGGTGAGGGGACGGAAGGCAAGGAAGGTGCCGTACTGGTTGTCGGCCTTGTGGTAGCACTCGATCTCGTTCTCGATGCGGATGCCCACCTCGCCGGCCTCGTACACGCCGGGCTCGTCGGTGACGATCATGCCCGGGCGCATCAGGGTGGTGTTGCGGCCGTTCAGGGCGTGGGGGCCTTCGTGGACGTTGCCCACAAAGCTGACGCTGTGGCCGGTGCCGCAGCGGTAGTTGATGAGGTGGCGCCACAGCGGCTCGCGGGCGATGGTGTCCAGCATGTGGCAGTCGCAGTAATCCAGCCAGACGGCCTTGGCAATGTCGATGTGGCACTGGAGCGTCCAAGTATAGAACAGCCGCTCGTCCTCGGTCAGCTCGCCCAGCGGGTAGGTGCGGGTGATGTCGGTGGTGCCGTCCAGATAGGTGGCGCCGCTGTCCACCAGCAAAAAGCCCTTGCGCTGCAAAACGGCGTGATCCTCCGGAGTGGCGTGGTAGTGCATCATGGCTGCGTTGCCGCCGTAGGCTGCAATGGTGCCAAAGCTTTCCACAAGGAACTTATCGTCTGCGCTGCGGTACTTGTGCAGGATCTCGTCCACGGTCAGCTCGGTCAGCTGTTCGCCGGAAGCCAGACGGTTTTCCAGCTCGATCTGGAACCGCACCATAGCCACGGCGTCCCGCAGATGGGACTCGCGCAGGTGTGCCAGCTCCACCTCGTTCTTCACGCCCTTCATGGCCAGCAGGGGGTCGGCGGCGTCCTTCACAGTCAGGGCGGGGTTGTTTTCCAGCACCTGATACACGGCGTAGTTCACAGTAGCGCTTTCCGCCAGCACGGTCTGGGGCTCAGTCTCGGCGGCCATCCCGTCCAGAATGCTGTCGTAGTCGGCCAGCGTTACGCCGTTGGCCTCCAGCTCTGCCTTAGCCTCCGGGGTGACCCGTGCCTGATCGATGAACAGCACGGCGCGATTCAGGGTAACGTAGCAGTAGGCCATGGCGTAGGGGGTGCACTCGATATCCATGGCGCGCAGGTTCAAAAGCCATGCCAGATTATCCAGCTTGCCCACCAGCTGGGCGGTGCAGCCCTGCTCCTTCAGTTTGCCGCGCAGCTGCTCCAGCTTTTCCGCCGGAGAGAAGCCAGCGTATTCCTTGGGCAGGATCCATGCCGGGGTAGCCGGGCGGGCAGGGCGGCCCTCCACCCACAGCTCGTCCTCCAAGAACAGGGTCTTGATGCTGCCGTGCTTGGGCTCCAGTTCCTTTTTCAGGTTGTTGACCAGTGCACAGTTGGCGGTCAGACCGCACAGACCCAGCGTGCCGCCCTCGGGCAGCACCTTGCCGCAGTATTCCTCAGCGGTGGGCACGCCCGGCTCGCCCATGCGCATCAGCTGGATCTCGGTGCCGGCGATCTCTTTCTCTGCCTGCACAAAGTACCGGCCGTCTGCCCAGACGGCGCTCTCGGTCATGGTGACCACAAAGTTGGAGTTTTCGCCGTGGAAACCGGAGAAGTAGGTCAGGGAGGTGTAGTGGTCGGGCAGATACTCGCTGGAATGCGGGTCGCCCACCGGGATCAGATAGACGTCCACGCCGTTTGCCTGCATAGCGGCACGCAGCGCGGCCAGACGCTCGGGAACTGTGTTCATACTCATAACAAAAGCCCTCTTTCTGTCATTTGCCGGAAAAACGTCCGGCGGCGATGGTTTGCTGCTGCTATTGTATCATTCTGCGGGGAAGAATGCAATGCGGGGGCAAAACTCCCCCCAAAACACCGTCAATTTGCAAAAAAAAGTTACAATTTTTTCTTGAAAAAGGCCGGTTTTCCATTGACAGCCTTGTTATAATAGAGGTGTAGTATTTTTGGGTCAGCACTCTGCGGCCCTTTGCGCTAACAACTGCGAATATTGCGATAAAAAGAAAGAGGCATTTGGATCATGACTAAAATCGATATCTTCTCCGGCTTCCTTGGCGCCGGCAAAACCACTCTGATCAAAAAGCTGATCACCGAGGCCTTTGCAGGCCAGCAGGTGGTGCTGATCGAGAACGAGTTCGGCGAGATCGGCATTGACGGCGGTTTCCTGAAGGAAAGCGGCATCCAGATCAACGAGCTGAACGCAGGCTGCATCTGCTGCTCTCTGGTGGGCGATTTCCGCACCGCTCTGCAGCAGGTGGTGGAGCAGTACCACCCCGACCGCATCGTCATCGAGCCCTCCGGCGTGGGCAAGCTGAGCGACGTGACCCGCGCCGTGGAAGGCGTGGCCGAGCACCTGGATGTGCAGCTGAACAGCTTTGTCACCGTGGCCGATGTGAACAAGGTCAAGATGTATATGAAGAACTTTGGCGAGTTCTACGATGACCAGATCAGCCACGCAAGCTGCATCCTGCTCAGCCGCACCCAGACCGCCAGCGAGGAGAAGATCGCCGCTGCGGTCGCCATGCTGCGCGAGAAGAACCCCACCGCTACCATCGTGACCACCGCATGGGATTCCCTGACCGGCGAGCAGATCCTGAAGGCCATGTCCTCCAAGGACGATTTCAAGGCAGAGCTGATCGCCATGGCTGCCAAGGCCAATGAGAAGCACGCCGAGGAGGACGAGGAAGAAGAGCACGAGCATCATCACCATCATTACGATGAGAACGGTGTGTGCAGCTGCGGCCATCACCACCATGATCACGATGATGATGACGACGATGATGATGAGGACGAGCACGAGCATCACCACGACCACGAGGATGATGACCACGAGGACCACTGCTGCCACCACCATCACGACCACGACCATGAGGATGAGGATGACCATGATGAGCATGAGCATCATCACCACGATGAGGACGGCCACTGCTGCTGCGGCCATCACCACCACCATCACCACGATCACGATGCCGATGAGGTGTTCACCAGCTGGGGTGTCGAGACGGCCAAGAAGTTCAGCAAGGCAGACATCGAGCATGCACTGACCGAGCTGGACGGCGGCAAGTACGGCATGATCCTGCGCTCCAAGGGCATCGTGGACGGCGGTGCCGACGGCTGGCTGGAGTTCGATTACGTCCCCGGCGAGTGGGAAGTGCGTCAGCGCGGTGCCGATGTGGGCGGCAAGCTGGTCGTCATCGGCTCCAAGCTGGACGAAAAGGCCATTGCCGCACTGTTTGGCTGCTGAGCTGCAAGTTGTGTAAGGAGAAAAACCGATTATGGCAAACGAGATCCCGGTTTACCTGTTTGTGGGCTTCCTCGAAAGCGGCAAGACCAAGTTCATTCAGGAGACCTTTGAAGACCCCAATTTCGACTCCGGCGACAAGACCCTGCTGCTGGTCTGCGAAGAGGGTGAGGAAGAATATAACGAGAAGAAGTTCGCCTTCCCCGGCGTGACCCTGAAGGTCCTCGAGGATAAGGCGGAGCTGAACCCCCAGAATCTGGCCAGGCTCGAAAAAGAATCCGGCGCAGGCCGTGTGGTCATTGAGTACAACGGCATGTGGCTGCTGCAGGATCTGGCCAACAACCTGCCCGAAAACT
>OHSH01000749.1_pt1 | contig 12369 bp, 10 predicted proteins | sample 1578611 | NCBI WGS metagenome assembly OHSH01 (sample SAMEA3879576, study PRJEB24766) | human gut metagenome | biome: human-associated habitat; feature: feces | place: USA | collected 1985/1987 | reverse complement strand
GCTTTCGGATTTCGGATACGAAGATGCGATAGAAACAAGAAAGAAACAGGGGTATTGTCTTGTATGAAATTAAAAGAATATATAAAAGATGAGTTGTTTAAAATTATACTTATTATTGTATATATAATACTTATATGTGGGTTTCTGTGTGCATTTAACTTCGGAGTACAGATGGCGGCACTTATGGCTGTACTTGCAGCCATATTTTTTATTATAATGTTCATATGGGATTTTTGCAGAAAACGGAATTTCTATAACAGTCTTATTGATAATACACAGAGGATTGATAAGAAATATCTTGTTATTGAAACACTGGACGAGCCGGAATTCTATGAGGGAAACCTTGTGTATACAGCGATGTATGACATTAATAAATCTATGATTGAGCATATTAACCAGTACGAGAGGGGACAGCAGGATTTTAAAGATTTCATAGAAATGTGGGTTCACGAGATAAAGCTTCCAATAGCAAGCCTTACGCTTATGTGCCACAATGACAAAGAGCATATAGATAAGAAATTTATTACACAGCTTAACAGGCTTGATGATTATGCAGACAAGGTACTTTATTATGTGAGGTCAGAAAATGCAGAGAAAGACTACTCATTTGGAAAAGTTAATCTCAAAACAATTATTAACAAGACGGCAGTTAAGAATAAAGACATAATATTAAGCAACAACATAAGTCTTAATGTCCACGACATAGATACTTATGTTAATACTGATGCCAAATGGCTTGAATTCATAGTCAACCAGATTATAAGCAACAGTATTAAATACAAAAAGACATCAGGAGAGGCTTATATCGAAGTATATTCAGAGCAAAGACAGGACAGTGGCACAGACAAAGTGGGGCAGGCTGTGCTTCATATAAAGGATAACGGAATTGGAATACCAGCTAAAGATATAGATAAAGTATTCATTAAATCTTATACAGGTTCTAACGGAAGAAATAACGCCAAATCAACAGGAATGGGCTTGTATATTGCTAAAAATATGTGTGGCAAGCTTGGACATAATATAGAGATAAAGTCAATTGAGGGAGAATATACAGAGGTTGAAATAATATTTTACGGGGACAGCTATTACAACCCGGTTAATATTGAAAAGTCCGATATTATAAAGAATTAATATTACAGAAAGTTAATATTATACAAAGCCAATATTACAAAAATGTAACATTGCGTAATATTAGAATTACGACAGATAACAAAATCCTTATTACAATGTAGAGGAAGTCAAGTGATTGGCAGATATGAGCCTTAGAGGTTTCGTATACAGAAATGGAGGATTTTATATGAGTGAGAATATTTTGAGAATTCAAAATGTAGAGAAATACTATGGCAGCAGGAATAACCTGACTAAAGCGATAGATGACATATCGTTTGATGTAAATAAGGGTGAATTCGTTGCTATTATGGGTGCTTCGGGAAGCGGTAAGACAACACTTCTTAACTGCATATCTACAATTGATAAGGTTACAAGTGGCAATATATATGTAGACGGCAATAATATCACACAGCTTAAAGGAAGTGCTCTTAACAGATTCAGAAGAGATAAGCTGGGATTTATATTTCAGGATTTTAATCTTCTGGACACACTTACAGCATATGAGAATATTGCACTTGCATTGTCAATCAGAAATGATTCTCCTGAGATAATTGACAGGGCAGTAAAAAATGTAGCAGAACAGCTTGATATAACAGAGATATTAAATAAATATCCCTACCAGAGGTCAGGTGGACAGAAACAGAGAGTTGCTTCTGCAAGGGCAATTATAACAAGTCCAAGTCTGGTGCTTGCCGATGAGCCGACAGGAGCTCTTGACTCAAGAGCTGCTAAGCTTCTTCTTGAAAGGTTTAATATGCTTAACAGGGAATTGCAGGCGACAATACTTATGGTAACACACGACTCATTTACTGCAAGTTATGCAAGCAGAATTATATTTATCAAGGATGGTAAGATATTCCACGAGCTTAACCGTGGCGCTGATGACAGGAAGACCTTATTTAACAAGATAATAGATGTTGTTTCATTATTGGGAGGTGACGCGGGCGATGCTCTTTAAACTATCATTTTCTAATATGAAAAAAAGCCTGAAGGATTATGCAGTATATTTCTTCACGTTAATACTCGGTGTTGCGATATTTTATCTTTTTAATGCAATCGAAACACAGACAACTATGCTTAAAATATCAGAAGACACAAGAGAGATAGTAAAGCTTATTAATACAACACTTTCGGGAGTAAGTGTATTTGTTGCATTTATACTTGGATTTCTTGTTATATATGCAAGTAATTTCCTTATGAAGAAGAGAAAAAAGGAATTTGCATTATACATTCTTCTTGGAATGGGAAAAAGGAAAATATCACTTATACTGTTTCTTGAAACACTGATTATAGGTGTTATATCGTTAGGAATAGGACTTGTGGCAGGAATAGGACTTTCACAGGTTACAAGTATATTTGTTGCCAATATGTTTGGGGTTAACATTGAGAAATACAGATTTGTATTTTCTCAGCAGGCATTTGTAAAGACATTGATATATTTTGCAATTATATATGTTATCGTAATACTCTTTAATATGTTCTGCATTAACAAATATAAGCTTATAGACCTTCTTACAGGAAGCAGAAAGGCAGAAAAAGCAACTAACAAAAATCCATATATATGTGCAGTTGTATGGATAATATCAGTTGTACTGCTTGCATTTGCCTACTATAAGGTATCAGATAGCAGGAATCTTGAGTTAGTTACTGACCTTGCCAAATATATAGTAATGGGCTGTGCAGGCACATTTTTATTCTTCTGGTCATTATCAGGAATTATGTTCTCAGCAGTACATTCTATGAAAAAGGTGTACTATAAGGGGCTTAACAGCTTTGTGTTCCGTCAGATGAGCAGCCGTATGAACAGCAACGTGTTCGCAATGACAGTTATATGCCTTATGATGTTTATAACAATATGCGTATTATCAAGCGGACTTACAGTGCGTAATTCACTTGTACACAATATTGATATGCTATCACCAGCAGATGTGCAGATAGAGAAGGAACTTTATTCAGATGATGAGGCAGAATTGATTAAAGATTATTATAAGAGAAAAGATATTGACCTTGAAGATATTCTTAAAGATATAGTAGATGTGTATGTATACAATACAAGTGAACTTACAATTAATGATACTTTAGGAAATACAGAAGCAGCGAAGGCTGATAATCCGGATATCGCAGATAATATTGATTCATCATATTTTGATGCATATTATTCTGAAGATATTATGAAACTTAGTGATTATAACAAGGTGGCAGCTCTGTATGGTAATGAACAATACAGTCTTAGTTCTGATGAATATATAATTGTTGCAGACTTTAAGTCGATGGCAGAAGTGCGAAACAAAGCCTTAGATAAGGGAGTAAAGATTGCTTTAAATGGGGAATTGTTAAAGCCAAAATATAATCGTTGTTCGGATGGTTTTGTCCAGATGTCATCTAACCATATAAATATAGGAATTGTGGTTGTGCCAGACGAAGTACTTGAAACAATGCTTCCAACAGGTGAATATTATATTGGTAATTATAATATACCAGAGGGTGATGAACGTGAGGCAGTTGATAAAAAGATTGTAAAGATAGCGAATGGTGCTGGTAAAGAAGGTATTATAATGGATATTAATACGCTTATTTCAGTAAAAGAGAATTCAATGGGACTTGGTGCTATGATAGCATTTATAGCATTGTACATTGGACTTATATTCCTTATATCAGGAGCGGCAATACTTGCATTAAAAGAACTGTCAGAAAGTGCCGACAATCTTGGCAGATATAAGATACTTAAAAATCTTGGAACAGACAATAGCAAAATCAATCACGCAGTATTAAAGCAGACAGTGATATTCTTTGGAATACCAATGTCTCTTGCAATAATACACTCAATATTCGGAATGAGGGTAAGCTATATGGTGATGGAACTGCTTGGTACGGAATATATGGTACAGTCAATAATAATGACCGGAGTGTTTATACTTTTGATATATGGAGGGTATTTTGTTATAACTTATAATAGTTGTAAGAATATGATAAAGAATATTTGATTGGGCAATTGGGAGAGAGGAATGTAGGTTGTGAGGGATTGGGGAGAGCTGGCACAGGCAACGGCGACACGCTTGCGCTTAAGTGTCGCTCGCAACGGTACTAAAGTGCTAAAGGACAGCACTTAAGTGCCGGCGGCTCCCCATCGTCTTCTTATGCCTGTGCCAGCTCTCCCCAATCCTAATCTACTTTATTGGAGAAAAGCTCCGCAATTGCCGGCCATTGGGGCGGCGATTGCGGGGCGCTTTTTGTGTTGCGGTGGTGAAAGTGTGGAGGGGTTGCTTCTATATAGGTAAATAATGTTAAATAAATATAAACATATTGACATAACTATAGTTAAATGATAATATGCGAAATGCAAACGGTTTGCAAATTATATGCAAATTACAACGCATTTCGCATTTTTTATAAAAAAAGGGGAGCCATTAAAGTAAATCAGCATAGCGGGTGTATATGCCTATATGGCTTGCATTTGTCCAATGAAGATGAAACTCAATTAATCGTGGAAGCCTATGCTGAACACGATTAATGCTTTAAGAGGTTCATCGTAATGCTCTGGACAACCCGCAAGCCATATAGGCATATATACCCGCTATGCGAAGCCACAGTTTAAAGTGCGCCACAATTTAAAGTGTGCCACATTATAACCCAATCGGTGTCATTATCATAAAATTACAGAGGAAAGTGCACCACATTAACAATTAATGCCCCCACTCACAAGAAAGGAGCAGCACACAATGCCCAAAACATACCACACCAAAGCTACCCAGGAAATCGAACAATATCTTTCACTCCAGAAAGACAAGAGCTTCTGCGTGGCTGACGTATATCATTACCTTGAAAGCAACAATGTAGATGTAAACCAGTCAACAGTGTACCGTACGCTCGACAGAATGACAGATAATGGAGTGCTTGTGCGTTTTAAGACAGCAAGCAGTGGTAATTATTATTATAGAATATCAGATGAGCATAATAATTGTGATGCACATCTTCATATGCAGTGCCGTAAGTGTGGAAAGGTTATGCACCTTGACTGTGCATTTATGGACGAAATAAGAAAAAATCTTATGAAACAATATGGATTTACACTTGAATGTAATGGCTCAACTTTAAGCGGTCTTTGCAGGAATTGCAAAGAGGAGCAGGGTTAGAATGGAGTAAAGATAATATGCAGAATAAGCATTTTAATATAGATATAAAAATGACAGGAAAAAGAATAAAAGCATTATTTATGAGTACTGTTCTTCTGATTGGTACATTTTCAATGCTGTTATTAACAGGCTGTTCATCAGATACAGGGTATGATGATGACAGGATAAGTATTGTGTGTACAACATTCCCACAGTACGACTGGCTAAGTCAGATAATAGGTGATAATTCCGATAAATTCAGACTGACACTTCTTATTAATGGTGGAGTGGATTTACACAGTTACCAGCCTTCAGCTAAGGATATGACTAAGATTTCATCAGCAGACGTGTTTGTGTATGTCGGAGGTGAGTCTGATGCGTGGGTTCTTGATGCGGTAAGGGAAACTAAGAACAAAGAAATGATAAAAGTCAATATGATGGAGCTTATAAGCGACAGGACTAAAGAGGAAGAGGTAATAGAAGGTATGCAGGAGAGCCGTTTCCAGTTCAGGCATACACACACACATTCCCATAGTGCAGACGACCACAGTTTGGAGGCAGGGCACAGTCACACAGACGAGGATATTGAATATGACGAGCATATATGGCTTTCATTAAAAAATGCGGCTGTATTAACACAGTATCTTGCGGATATAGTCAAGGATTTGGATAAAGATAATTCGCAGTTATACCAGGATAACGCTGATGCGTATATAAATAAGCTTGCTGGACTTGACAGTGATTATGAAAATGTATGTGAGAATTCAAGGCTTAAGACAGTTATATTTGGCGACAGATTTCCATTCAGGTATCTTGTTGATGATTACGGAATTGATTATTATGCCGCATTTGCAGGCTGTTCAGCAGAAACAGAGGCAAGTTTTAAGACAGTTACATTCCTTTCTGGCAAGATAGACGAGATAGGAACAGGAAGCATACTTGTAATTGATGGTTCCGATAAAAGAATAGCTAACACTATTAAGGGCAATACAAGCCAGAAGAATCAGCAGATACTTACTATGGATTCAATGCAGTCGGCAGGGATAGATGATGCAGATTATACATATCTGAATGTTATGAGTAATAACCTTGTCGTATTAAAACAGGCTTTACAATAGATTTTAATGTCAGACGTGAACGATAATTTTTGTGTTTATTATGCTTATAAGAGAATGTTTATCAATAACAATTGATAAATAGGAATTGAGAAAGGAAAAGAAAATGTCATATATAGAATGTGAGAATTTGGCTTTGGGATATGAGGGCAAGGCAGTTGTATCAGGTCTTAATTTCAAGGTCAATAAAGGCGATTATTTATGTGTGCTTGGTGAAAATGGAGCTGGAAAAAGTACACTTATAAAGACACTGCTTAACCTTATAGATAAAGTATCAGGAAGGATAGAATATGGTGATGGCCTTAAGGATTATGAGATAGGTTATCTTCCACAGCAGACAGTTGTACAGAAGGATTTTCCAGCTACTGTATGGGAAGTTGTTCTGTCAGGAACACTTGCAGGAAGCGGATTTAAGCCATTTTACGGAAAGAAAGAGAAAAGTCTTGCAATTGAGAAGATGAGAGAGCTTGATATTACAGACCTTAAGAAAAAATGTTACCGCAATCTTTCAGGCGGACAACAGCAGAGGGTCTTACTTGCAAGAGCACTCTGTGCAACTTCCAAGGTAATACTTTTAGATGAGCCTGTTACAGGTTTGGACCCTAAGGTGACAGCAGAATTTTACGAGCTATTAAAGGAGCTTAACGATAAAGGAATAACAGTAATTATGGTGTCCCACGACCTTCAGTCGGTATCATATGCGACACATATTCTTTATCTTGACAGTAAAGACAGCTTTTATGGTACTAAGAAAGAATTTATGCAAAGCGACAAAGCCAATGTATTTGGACAGATGGAAGGAGATGAGGAGTAATGAGTGGCTTTATACAGGAATTTCAGTTTTATATGTCATATCCATTTGTAAGATATGCGCTTATCGTAGGCGTGCTTATCTCTTTATGCTCATCACTTCTTGGCGTGACACTTGTGTTAAAGAGATTTTCCTTCATAGGAGATGGCTTGTCACACGTTGCATTTGGTGCACTTGCAATAGCTACAGTGTTAAAGATTGCTAATGTAAATATATTCATTATGCCTGTAACAATAGTGTGTGCGATATTGCTTCTTAGAACAGGAACTAACACGAAATTAAAGGGTGATGCAGCAATAGCTATGCTTTCAGTAGGCTCAATGGCAGTTGGTTACCTTATATTAAATGTGTTCTCAGTATCCTCAAATGTATCAGGAGATGTGTGTTCCACACTTTTTGGTTCGACATCAATCCTTACACTTACAGGCTCAGAAGTTATTATGTGTGTAATAGCCTCACTTGTAGTCGTTGCATTTTTTATAATATTTTATAACAGAATATTCTCAGTGACATTTGATGAGAATTTTACACGCTCAATGGGCAAAAATACTAATGTATACAATCTTATGATAGCAGTTATAACAGCAGTAATAATCGTGCTTGCAATGAACCTCGTAGGCTCACTGCTTATAACAGCCCTCTTAGTATTTCCGGCCTTGTCAGCGATGAGAGTAATGACAAGCTTCAAATCAGTTATAATATACTCAGCAATCCTTTCAGTATTTGGGGCAGTATTTGGAATAATAATATCAATATTTACCTCAACTCCAGTAGGTTCGACAATCGTAACGATATATATTCTCATTTTCATAATTAACTGCATAATTGGAAGAATTCTGAGAATATGATATAATGAGCACAAAAGTGCTCATCTTAAAAGTTCCTTACGGAACTTTATATGTGCTGAAAAGCTGCACAAATAATATAATTAATTAAAATAAAAAGGGTTACTGCTTTGACCAAAAGACATTCAGATAATGATTGTCTGGCTAGGGCAGTAACCCTTTTGTAGTATTTTGGTGATTTTCTAGAAACGGAGCTTGCGCTTAGAGTATTTACTACGTTTCTTAGAAAGTGAAGCATTGTTAATAATTGTAAATATAATAAGTATTACAGCTACAATTCCAGCTATAACCCATATATTAATCTTAATACAGCGTTTTGGTGATAACTGTGTTGAGTTGTTCTTGGCACTAAGGTATGGCAGAAGGCTTTCATTGGAATTATCACCGCCTGTTATGGAGAGTGTGGTAGAACCAACAACATTATCACCATAAAGATAATTAAGCTTAGCGGCAAGCCTGCCCTGCTCATTAGTTATATCGTAATTCTTATCAAGGCTCATTGTAACGCTTGAAGTTGAACCGCTGTTAGGAATTGTTATAAATGAGGCATTCATATTAAAGTTAAGTTTTGACTTATTAAATACATCTGATGAGTAGTAGTTATCAGTAGAGAATAACGAGCTTATCTGTGTGTCAGATGTAGTCGATTTCTTAAAGTTATTAAATCCCCAGTCAAATAATGAACGTGTATCTATAAATCTTGTAGAGTCATCTGGTGAACGGAATACAACGCATATAAGCCTCATTCCATCTTTTTCAGCAAATGTTACCAGAGTCATTAAAGATTCATCAGTAAATCCGGTCTTTCCACCTTTGCAGTATTCATAGTAGAACTCGCGTCCTTTAAGCATCTTATGACGGTGTTTTATTGTTCTGGGTGTAGATGTTACATTAGTGGCAGGAATTGTATAGCTTGAGGAAGTTGAGTCAATGTTTACAAACGAAGCGTTGTTATAACAGCCTCGTGCAATCATAGCCATATCGTAAGCACTTGTGTAGTGGTTAGGATTGTAAAGGCCACTGGCATTAGCAAAATGTGTTTCAATTGCACCAAGCTCACGAGCTTTATTATTCATCATATCCACAAACGCATCTATTGAGCCAGCGACTTTCTCAGCAAGTGCATATGCAACTTCATTGGCTGAATACAGAAGAAGTGCATATAAGGCCTGTTCAACAGTAAGTTCTTCCCCGGCCTTCATACCAAGGTTGGCATCTTCAATCGGATTAATTGAATTAGCTGCGGCAGTAGAAAATGTAAGTGTATCACTGAGATTACAGTTCTCAATAGTAAGAAGTCCTGTAAGGATTTTAGTTGTTGAAGCTGGATAGCACTTACGGTGTGCATCTTTTTCGTATAGTATAGAGCCTGTATCTGCATCGACTAATATTGCACTCTCACAGGTAATATCCGGAGCCTGTGGCCACGAAACAGAAGTGTCTGTTGATACCTCGTTAGATATAACAGAACTCTTGGCAGCAGTTGTTCCATTAGATATAACATAGCTGCTGGCGGCAGTTGTTCCGCTTGTTATTCCAGCTGCAAAAGCTGGTGTTACAGATGTTGCCACAATTGCTGTACAGGTAATAATGCTTGCAGTTCTTACAAGGCATTTTCTGAATTTATTAAATAGAACTGAACACTTATTAACAGAGTGTTTCGTTGTTTTATTAGAATTATTAAACATTACAATCTCCCATCGTTAATGATATTATGAAGTAAGTGTTAAAGGCACAAAATGCCATTTATTATACTGATATGTTCATATTATACATATTTGCTTGTAATATTAACATATTTATTAAGATTATGAAACTAAATTTGCAGGCGAATATTTAAAGCTGTGTGGAATGGGATTTTGGTGATGTTTTAATTTACCTTTGACATACTTATTATATTAAAGTAAAATATCTTGGTTTGATGTTATAAAAATGGTTGTAAGCTTATACAGTATAAAGAATGAATGGAGATTATTATGAGATTAAGAAATGTACCGGGTGCAAGAGAAGTTATGGTTGAGAACGAATATGTATTCACGGAACCAGAGGGAATGTGCGGAACCTGGAAAGAGGTATTTGGAAATGATAACCCTATACATATAGAGATTGGAATGGGAAAGGGAACATTTATAACAACTCTTGCAGGGATGAATCCAGATATTAATTATGTTGGAATAGAGAAGTATTCAAGCGTACTATTAAGAGCAGTTGAGAAGCAGGACGAATTACAGCTTCCTAACTTAAGATTTATAAGAATGGATGCAGAGAATATTAATGAAGTGTTTGGTGTTGATGAAGTGGATAGAATATATCTTAATTTCTCAGACCCATGGCCAAAGGACAGACATGCTAAGAGAAGACTTACATCAAGACAGTTCTTTGCAAGATATGACAAAATGCTTAAAAAAGAGGGCAGGGTTGAATTCAAGACAGACAATAGGGTACTGTTTGACTTTTCAGTTGAGGAAGTAAAGGAAGCTGGCTGGAATCTTGTAGAGTGTACTTATGACCTTCACAGTGACGAAAGGCTTAATGAAGGAAATGTTATGACAGAATACGAGAAGAAATTCTCAGATATGGGAAATCCTATATGCAAGCTTATTGCAGACAGATAAGATAGATTGAATTATTAATACATATCAGGCCGTTAATAAAATAGATTAAAATGTTATTGTAAGATAATTAAATGTATTAGTATCACATATGACTTTGTTGAATATTATATAGTAGAAACGTTTTTAACTAATATTTTAAGAATATATTATATTCAGGAAAGGAAATGGTATGGGATATCACAGACATTGTAACAGGTGTAATCCGATTAACAGACTTAATGAGTACATTTATTACCACAATAGATTAAACCGCAGGATTGTGCGTTTTAAGAGGTCGTGGGATGAAATATATAAAATAATAAATGGCTGCTGACCTTAAGATATATGTACTGGTAATACTGAAAAAATCAGTAATAAAGGTACATATCAAGGTCAGCAGCCATAATTTTTTGATTCTACATTTCATCGGGTGAATCGTAAGGCTGGACACTGATATTACGTTTTTTGAGGAAATGCTCGACTACAAGGTTCGTAATATAGCATATAACTGCCATAACAGGAACACCGAGGAACATTCCTAATACGCCGAAAAGTGCTCCACCCACAACAATTGCGAATATAACCCACAGAGGCTTAAGTCCTGTGCTTTCGCCAAGTATCTTAGGACCAAGGAAAAGTCCGTCAAACTGTTGTATAACAAGTATCAGGATTGCAAAGAATATAACCTGGATAGGATTTACAATAACAATTATGATACCGCCCATAACACCACCGATGTAAGGTCCAAAGTAAGGAATCATATTAGTAATTCCAACGATAACGCTTATAAGCACCGTGTAAGGGAACTTGAATATAGTCATACATATAAAGCAGATGATACCGATTATTAATGAGTCAAGTGCCTTGCCATACATAAATTTTAAGAAAATAGTACCACTTTCCCTGCATATCTTTCTTGTAGTATCAGCCGCATTTTTCGGAAATACAGCATAAAGCACACGCTTAAAATTGTAGAATATATTCTTGTGGTCAGATATCATATACACAGAAACCATAATTGCAATTATGAGGTTGACCAGTCCCTTAACAATAGCCATAGATGTATTAACTACATATGGGAGCAGATTGGTAAGCATATCTGTAAGATATGATATAACCTTAGGGTAAAGGTTGTTTAATTGTTCATTAATGACTGCATAATCAATAAATCCCAGGTCAGCGTGTTTATCTTCAAATGAATTAACAAGGTCAGTGATATTGTTGTACCACACTGGAAGCTTGTCCACGATATCGGTAATGCTTGTATACAATTGAGGAATTATAAATACCATAAGGATTGTAATAATTCCGATTGCAATAATGTAAGTTATAAGTATCGAAAGATATTTAGAAAGCTTGTCCGACTTCAAATGGCATTTTTCCTTGAACAAATGTCTGTAGAAAAATCTTACAAGTGGGTATAATATAAATGCTATGAACGCACCAATTACAAATGGTGATATAACATTAAAAATGTATTTGATAATATTAAGTGTGTTATTAAACCCGCCAATAAGCTTGAATATAAGTATTGCACCAAGGACAAATAAGAGTCCGTATATTACAATAGTAAAATATCTGCTGTTGGGCTGGAACTTATTCTTGTATACAATGTGGTTGTCACCAGCGGAGTTATTATTATCAGGTGAATTAAAATAGCTTGTATCGTTATTATTGTCTTTATCCATACAAATCCTCGCAATCTTATTTAATTAAGGATATATCAAGAATATTGTACTCCATATAAGCGGTTAAAAAAACCCCATAATAGTTAAATATTAT
>OHSH01000741.1_pt1 | contig 12501 bp, 9 predicted proteins | sample 1578611 | NCBI WGS metagenome assembly OHSH01 (sample SAMEA3879576, study PRJEB24766) | human gut metagenome | biome: human-associated habitat; feature: feces | place: USA | collected 1985/1987 | reverse complement strand
TGGGTATGTACAAAGCCCTCCACCAGCAGGAAGCAGAAGATAGGAAAGGCCAGCCGCCCGGTGAAGCGCAGGACCCTGTCCAGCTGGAACAGCGAAAGCTGATCCCATGCGCCGCCGGAAACTTCTCCCCTTTCCAGCTCCGGCAGCAAAAGGCCGGCCTCGATGCAGGATGCACCGATGTGGTCGATGAGCATGGTGATGCAGGCAATGGTCTTCAGAGCGGTGCCGCTGAAGCTGCAGCGCGGGGAAAGTGCGGTCATAAAAAACACCTCGGTCAGTTTGTAAAAAATCGTTATAAGAACTATAACGGAGGAAAGGTGGCATTTCCTCCGTCTGCTGCGGCAAAATCTGCATAGAGCGTGCACAAATCCGCCCAAAATGCTTGACAGGACGGGCGCGGGATAGTAAAATCAAGAAGATAATTGAACTATCTCAAACCAAAGATGAAAAAGATTCACAGAGGATCGAGCGTCTCCGAACCAGATCAGACCGGAAGGAGGCATTGGGAATGACGCTGTTTTCTTATGAGATTTTCGACGCAGTTGCACGGCAGGGCAGCTTTAACAAGGCAGCTCAGCAACTGCATCTGACCCCCTCAGCCATCAGCCACGCCATCGCCGTGATGGAGGCTGAGCTGGGCTTTACCTTATTCAATCGCGGCAAAAACGGCGTTACCATGACCAGCTACGGCGCTTCGCTGTACCCCTCCATCCGTGCGGTGCTGAACAGCGACGAGGCCCTGCAGCAGAGCATTGCCCGCCTGAACGGCCTGGAAAAGGGCAAGGTCAAGCTGGGTGCCTTCAACTCGATCTGCTCCGGGCTGCTGCCCAGCATCCTCAAGGGCTTTATGGCCCACTACCCCCAGATCGAAGTCGAGGTCTATCAGGGCACCTACGACGATGTTAAGGAGTGGCTGCGCACCGGTCAGGTGGACATTGCCTTCCTCTCCAACAACTGCCGGGAGGAGTTTGTTCTGACCGAGCTGTTCCACGAGCCGCTGCTCTGCATCACCCCCATGGACTGGCCCGAGCCGCCCAACGGCGTGATGACCCCCGCCCTGATGAACGGGCAGAACTTTGTGGTGCAGTGGGATGCCACCGACGCGGAGATGCGTCAGTTCCTCAAGAAGTATTCCCTCTCAACGGAGCGCCGCTGCCATGTCATCGACGACCAGTCGAACATTGCCATGGTCGAGGCAGGCCTGGGTATTTCCATCATGCCCCGGATGCTGCTGCGCAACTGCACGGCAGCGGTCAAGATCTACCCCATCGAGCCCGAAGAGGACCGCGTGGTGGGTCTGGCCGTCCAGCGCCCCACCGCCATGGCTCCCGCCGTGGAGCAGATGTTCCACCACATCGTGGAGTACTGCAAGGATCTGGACTGAACAACAGTGTAACATAACGGGCCGGTGTGCGCAACACCGGCCCGTTTTTTGCCGCCCGGAAAACTTTGGATTGTATCCCCGCCCGGGATACGGTATACTAAGAAAAAATCCATTCTGGTTTTTGAGGGGAAAAATTATGGATCGAAGAAGTTTTTGCAAGGTGCTGGGGTTTGCGGCCGGCAGCACTCTGCTGCCCGGGCTGATGGTCCAGGCCGCCGGGCAGGGCTCCGTGGGCCATGCAGTGCCGGATGGCCGCTACACCATCGGCATCCGCAGCGACCTGAGCGGCTGCGACCTGACCCACGCGTTCTATTATTCCGACAGCTTTTTCACCCACCCGGCCACCCAATATGACCACCAGCTGGCGCTGGCAACGCTGGGTCTGGTCTGCGCTGCGGCCAACACCATGGCCAGCGATGCGGAATACTGGGTCAACGGCTCTGTGGGGCGGGAAGCCCACATTGCCGCCGCCTACGAGACCCTGGGCTTTGAGGACGCGCTGTTCTACAATTACGATCTCGACACCGGCCGGGCCGGGGACTTTGTGGGCTACTCGCTGGCCCGCAAGACCCTGACCCTGAACGGCCAGCGCATCACCCTTGTGGCGCTTGTCCTGCGGGGCGGCGGCTACGGCGGCGAGTGGGCCAGCAACTTCCACATAGGCGATACCAGCGCGCACACCGGCTTTGTCACGCCTGTGGCAGCGGTGTTTGCGTCCCTCAAGGCCTATCTGGCCCGGGCAGGGCAGGGCGGTGCCTTCAAGCTCTGGCTGGGCGGCTACAGCCGCGGTTCCATCATTGCAAATCTGCTGGCGGCAAAGATCGCCCGGGAGCTCCCCCAGCTGGGGCGGGAAAACATCTACGCCTACGGCTTTGCGGTGCCTGCAGCCCTGACTGCCGCCGACCGGCCTGACCTGCAGCAGGATTTCGATGCCAATCACGCCCCGGACGGCACCCTGCTGGAAAACTGGCCCGAGAGCAACATCTTCAATATCATTTCCAGCGGCGACGCGGTGGCCCGGGTGCTGCCCGCTGCCTGGGGCTACCACCGCAACGGCTGTGACCGCTTTCTGCCCGCCACCCGGAACGCCGAAGAGCTGGCCGACCTGGACGCACTGGGGGCGGAATTCGGCCCCACGCCGCTGGTGATCAGCAGTCTTGCCACCGCCGAGGACACCAGTGCCCTCATCAACATCGTGGCCAAGTTCTGCGTTTCCCGGGAAAATTTCCACCAGAAATACGAAGCCGCCATCATGGACATGATCCAGTGTGCCTTTATCCGCTCCGAAAAAGAGGTGGTCGATGGCTACATCCTCAGCGACGGCGAGATCGTGGAGCGACTGCAGAGCCTTTCCCACATGAAAGAAATCGATTACTGGCAGATCGTGGGCAGCGTCTGGGCCGCCTCCACCATGAGCCGCCCCATCCTTGAGCGGTACGGCCAGAACGTGCCCCTGCTGGCCCGGCAGATCCTTATCCCGGTGCTGGCGGTCGGCCTGTGCTACGGCATCGAGACCGATGTGGTGCAGATGGTGGCCCAGTACATCATCCGTCTGCTCACCGCCCGGGGCGAGCTGGACAGCGTTCTGCGCGCGGCGTTCTGCCACCACCCGGAAAACTACATTTCCCTGATGGAATACTACGCCCCCGAGGAGCACGGTATGGAGCCCTTTACCCGAAAGTGATTCACTTTTCTTCATCTTTCGCCTGAAATCTCTCCACCGGTGAAACGCCTGCGATTCGTTGAAATCCCGTTTTCTCTATGTTACACTTGATTTTATCAACTGGAAAAGAGGAAAAAAACATGGAAACTCAACACAAGCGCAGTGCGTTTTCCGGCAAACTCGGATTCGTGCTGTCCGCCGCCGGTGCGTCGGTCGGGTTGGGAAACATCTGGCGCTTCCCGTATCTGGCCGCAAAATACGGCGGCGGCATTTTTCTGCTCATCTACATCCTGCTGGCTGTCACCTTTGGCTACACCATGATCATTGCCGAAACGGCGCTGGGCCGGATGACCCGCAAAAGCCCGGTGGGCGCTTACAGCCATTTTGGCAAGGGGAAGGGGCTGGCGTTCGGCGGCTGGATCAACGCCGTCATCCCCATCCTGATCGTTCCCTATTATTCGGTCATCGGCGGATGGGTCATCCACTATCTGGCCCAGTATCTCACCGGCCACGGCAGCGCGCTGGCATCGGACGGGTATTTCTCCGGCTTCATCTCCAACGGTCTGCTGGCCGAGATCGCGTTCCTGCTGTTCACCTTTATCACGCTGGGCATCATCTTTGCGGGTGTGCGCAACGGCGTGGAGCGCGTTTCCAAGGTGATGATGCCGGTGCTGGTGGTGCTCTCGGTAGTCATTGCTGTCTACTCGGTCACACGGCCCGGCGCACTGGCAGGCGTAAAGTATTTTCTGGTGCCCAACCCGGCCAACTTCTCGTGGATGACCGTGGTTTCCGCCATGGGCCAGATGTTCTACTCCCTCTCCATTGCCATGGGCATCCTGGTGACTTTTGGCTCCTACATGAAAAAGAACGTGTCCATTGAGCAGTCCACGGAAAATGTGGAGATCTTCGACACCGCCATTGCCATCATGGCAGGCCTGATGATCATTCCCGCCGTGTTCGCTTTTTCGGGCGGCGACCCTGACACCCTGCAGGCGGGCCCGGCCCTGATGTTCATTACCATCCCCAAGGTCTTTGCCAGCATGGGCATGGGCACTGCCGTAGGCGTGCTCTTCTTTGTGCTGGTGCTGTTCGCGGCCCTCACCAGCTCCATTGCCCTGACCGAGAGTGCTGTTTCTACCTTCGAGGACGAGTTGGGCTGGGACCGCACCCGCTCCACCATCCTCATCGGCTGCATTATGATCACACTGGGCAGCCTTTCCGCGCTGGGCTACGGCCCCCTTGCCAGCGTGACCGTGTTCGGGATGCAGTTCCTCGATTTCTTCGACTTCCTGACCAACTCGGTGATGATGCCCATTGCGGCCATTGCCACCTGCCTGCTGGTCTCCCGGATCGTCGGTGTGGAAAAGATCGAGGAAGAGGTCACACGGGAAGGTCAGCCCTTCCGCCGCAAACCGGTGTTCAACTTTATGCTCCGGTATCTCTGCCCCATCTTCGCAGCTATCATCCTGGCCAGTTCGGTCGCCAACGCACTGGGCTGGATCGCGATGTGACCCTGTTTTCTGCACGCAAAAAGCCCCCGGCCTGTATCCTCACAGGCCGGGGGCTTTTCGATCACTCTTTTTCAAACACGAGGAAGCGGAATGCGATGTCCGTGGTCAGCTCGGGCAGGGCGGCCAGGCGGGCCGCGCCATCCCGTGGCGTTTTCCAGTAATAGGGGGTCATGGCGAACAGCGCCTCCAGCTGCCCGGCAGGCACCGTGATGCTGCCCGAGACTTCCCGCTCCCCAATGGGGCGGAAGCCCTCATAGACCACCTCCTGCACCGGATTTTTATAGGGCGTGTCGTAGAGGACAGCCTTCATCTGGTAGAGGTGCTCTGCACCGGGCACAACATAGATCATCCGTCCGCCCGGGCGCAGCACGCGCCGGAACTCTTCCTGTGCAAAGGGCGAGAAGCAGTTGAGCAGCAGGTCGGCCCATCCGGTGCGGACAGGCTGGGCAAAACTGGATGCCACCGCGTATTTTGCAGCAGGCAGTGCCTTTGCGGCCAGACGCACCGCAGGCTTTGCGATATCAAAGCTCGCCAGCTGCACCGGCCGGCCGGTCTGCGCAAAGGCCTGTGCAATGCAGCGGTCGTACCAGCCCTCGCCGCAGCCCGCATCCAGCAGGTGGAGCGGTGCATCTGCCCCGGTGGGAACACCGTACGCAAGGCACAGTTCCCCCAGTGCCCGGCCGAAGATGCCGTAATACCCGGCGTTCAGGAAGGCACGGCGGGCGGCGACCATCTCTTTGCTGTCGCCCGGGGCCTTGGTGCGCATACTCTGCACCGGCAGCAGGTGCCAGTACCCCTCTTTCGCCCGGTCAAAGCTGTGGTTCCTGCCGCATTTCAGGGCAGTGTCCCCGGTCAGGGGTTCGCCGCAGAGCGGGCACTGCCAGGGGGCAAACGGCTCAGGTTTCATCGGTGTGATCCTCAATGGGTGCGGTGGCACCGCCGTGGGCGGTCATATACTCTTCAAAGTTGGTGAACTTCTGCTGGGGCGGGCGGCGGCTGATCAGCATCAGGCCCGGGTCCTCGTCCCGTGCGGGGGCGGTGTTCCGGCTGCGGCTGCGGGGTGCCTCGCTCTTGGCGGGGCGGTCCGGGCGGCTGCTCTGCACTGCATTGCGATTATTGCGGCTGCCCTGCTGGCTCTGGCTGTTCTGGGCCGGGCGGGCATTGCGGCTGTTCCGTTCTGCCCGCTGCTCGGTGCGCGGATCATTGCGGTCGGTGCGCTGCTCGGCACGGGCGGGCTGACCGCCGCGCTGACGCTGGCCGTTCTGGGCCGGAGCAGTCTGCTTTGCGGCAGGCTGCGCAGCCGGAGCCTTTTTGACCGGGCGCAGAGGAGTAGCCTCCGGGGCGCTCACAAAGTGGGGGTCGAATTTGGGCTGGGCGTTGCTGCCGCGGTTGGCCGGCTGCGGGGCATTGCCCTCGCGGCGGGTGCGGCTGTTATTGGAGCGGCGGTTCTCATTGCGACCGCCGGAAGTGCGCTTCTGGTTTTCCTCCATGGATGTTCCTTCTTTCGGTTCGGTATTCTTGGGGCTGGGCTGTTTTGCAGCCGCTTTTTCCTTCTTGGGGGCAGCGGGCTTTTCGGCCTTGGCTGCCTTTTCTGCTTTGGCAGGCTTCTCTGCCTTCACAGGCTTTTCCGGCTGCTCTGCTTCCGCCTTGGGCTTTTTGCCCCGCACCGGGGGCGCAGCCTTGACAGGGGCAGGCACACCGTCCCAGGGATGGCCGGAGACAACCGGGATCTGGCGGCGGTTCAGCTTTTCGATCCCGGCCAGATATTCCTTTTCCTCCGGGGCACAGAAGCTGACGGCAGTGCCGTCGGCACCGGCACGGGCCGTGCGGCCAATGCGGTGGACGTAGGTCTCGGGCACCTCGGGCAGGTCGTAGTTGAACACATGGGACAGCTCGCTGATGTCAATGCCGCGGGCGGCGATATCGGTCGCCACCAGCACCCGGGTCTTGCCCGCCTTGAAATCCTCCAGCGCCGTCACGCGGGCGGTCTGGCTCTTGTTGCCGTGGATGGCGGCAGCGGGGATTCCCTGCTTGTTCAGGTCTTTTGCAATTTTATCGGCTCCGTGCTTGGTGCGGCTGAACACCAGCGCGTTCACCACCTCAGGCTTCAGGTTTTTGATGAGCCAGGGCAGCAGGAACTTCTTGTTGCCCTTCTCCACAAAATACAGGCTCTGCTGGATGCGGTCCACCGTGCTGGACACCGGGTCCACCTTGACAAAGGCCGGGTCGTGCAGGATGCCTGCGGCCAGCTGCTCGATCTCCTTGGGCATGGTGGCGCTGAACATCAGGTTCTGGCGCTGCCTGGGCAGCTTGGCGATCACCTTTTTCACGTCGTGGACAAAGCCCATATCCAGCATTCGGTCGGCTTCGTCCAGAACAAAGATCTCAATGTTGGAGAGGTCCAGCAGCCCCTGCCCCACCAGGTCGTTCAAGCGGCCCGGGCAGGCAACGAGGATGTCCACGCCCTTTTTCAGGGCTGCGACCTGCGGAGCCTGACCCACACCGCCAAAGATGACGGTGCTGCGCAGGGTCAGATACTTGCCGTAGGCCTCAAAGCTCTCGCCGATCTGCAAAGCCAGCTCCCGGGTAGGAGTCAGGATCAGGGCGCGGATGGCACCCTTTTTGCGGGGCGCGCTGGCAGTCAGGCGGTCGAGCATGGGCAGCGCAAAGGCAGCCGTCTTGCCGGTACCCGTCTGGGCGCAGCCCATCAAGTCCCTCCCGGCCAGCACCGGCGGAATGGCCGCCGCCTGAATGGGCGAGGGGGATTCATAGCCCGCCTGTGCCACAGCACGCAGCACAGGCGCGGAAAGATTCAGTTCGTTAAATGTCATTCTTCACCTAAAATGTTTCTGCATTCCATATAATAGCGCTTTTCCTCTGCGTGCCCCATGCTGAAGGTCTTGCGGGGCAGCACACCACCCATAACGATGCCCTTGAACAGGTCGCTCTTCTCAAAGGGCGGCATCAGGAAAGCCACACCCCCCTGCCTGCACAGGGCGCGGACAGCGGGCTCATCGTGGACATAATCCACCCGGGCTTCGATGTGGCGGGCCATGAAATACTCAATGAATGCGTCAATGGTGCCCACGGTCAGCGGGGCAACGGGATGTTCAAAGCTGAGCACATTGGCCACATGGGGGCCTGCCAGCGTAAAGGACTGCTGTTTTGCATCGCCGAAGCAGATGCCTGCCGCGTGGGAATCGCTCCACGCGATGAGGGCCAGCAGCACGGCACCGCAGTCCACATTGAAAAGGACACGGTGGATGGGCTCGATCTCAATGGCCGGAGAGTGGACATTGCAGACCTCAGCCAGGCACCAGCGGGCCGGGTGGGTCAGCTGCTGCTCCGGGGTCAGGGTCTTTTTCAGCTCCTCCCAGCAGGCCTTGGCGGAAGCCAGCGAATGGTTGCCGTCGCCCACGGCCAGCGTCAGGGGCGCGCCGCCCTTTGCCTGGGGATACCGGGCATCAAAGGCCTCCTGGCTGCCCAGAGCGTTCAGGGCACTGTCGATCTGTGCCAGCAGGGCGGGATCTTCCACTGCCCAGCCGGCAATGTGGCCGCCGTTCAGCATCAGGTCGCCCTCGTAGACCTTGCGCAGCTGCTCCTTTTTCTCGCCGATGGGCTCGATGAGGGTGCAGCCGGGGTCATCGGCCAGCATCATAATATGGGGCGTTTCCAGCCTTGCCCCCCGGCGCACCGCCATGCGGGGCGGGATGCGGCTTTCCACTGTGTGCTCACTGGGGCGGATGGCAGGCACCGCGCCCTCGGCATAGCTGTATGCCTCCAGGTCGATCCTGCCCACAAGGCCCTGCCGCACCCGGCCGCTCTGCTCGGTGCGCTCCACATAAATAAAGCCGTCCACCGCGCGGGTCAGCACGTTCCGGGCGTAATCGTCCATGGCCGCATGGATGGCACTGATCCTTGCATCCACGTCATCCTCTTCCAGATAGACCTCCGGCAGGATCAGGTCCAGTGTGCTGGGGCCGCCTGCGGCGGCCTGCGCAGCCTTTTCCCAGTAGGAGCGGTCACTGGTGAACTGATCGCAGGCCACACAGCCCCACTGCCCCACCGGGATCTGTTCCGACGGCAGCAGGATGTGCGCCGGGGAAAAACAGGGTGTTTTGTTCATAATACTTTCCTCCCTCTCACAAAAACGCAGGGATCACTCAAAATAGCTGGCGGCATCGTCCCGGATGACCACATGCTCCACACCTGCCTCGGTCAGGGAGAGGGTCAGCTCCTCCCGGGCCGCTGCATCCAGCGTAGAGGAGGACGGGACCTTCACCAGCAGGTTCTTCACGCCCAGCTGGGCCGCAGGGGTTCCCAGCTGGCTGGAGGAGCCGGTCACCTCGGCCAGCGAATAACCGTACCAGAGCGTCACTGTATCTCCGAAGCGGGCCTGCCAGGCGGCGATATCCGCAGTCAGCTGCCCGGCACGGTCCACACCGTTGGTGGTGCCATAGTCCTGCTTGGCGCTGGTGGACGAGGGGAACCGGACATTTTCCAGCAGCACCTGATCAAACCCGGCGGCGTGCACCTCGGCGATCAGATCACCGATATACTGCACGGTCTCCGCGGCGTAGGGGTTCAGCCAGGGGTTGCCTCCGGCGGAAGCCTTGTTGTCCAGCCAGAGGTACTCCTGCCCCTGATACCGGATGGCCAGAGCACGGTCGGCCCGGGCACCGGCAGGGTCACGGAAGGCATTCAGCGCCGCCACCGGCACCAGCCCCTCTTCCTTGAAGATCGATGTCACACTCATCAGATCGACCTGCGTGGGGGCCGCATTGGCGGCACCCACCGCCGTCTGGGAGGCGTAATACACCTGCCCGGCGGTGTCCTTCAGGGTCAGGATGGCATAGGTCATGCCCTGTGCCTTAAGCTGCCGGGCGGCGGAGCGGATGGCTGCCTCGTCGGTCAGGGTGGCCACATCCACCTCTGCCCACAGGCCCGTCACAATATCAGTGCCCTTGACCTCGGGCTCCGGCTCCTTTTCCGGCACCGAGGAAGCTGCCGGTTCGCTGGCAGCGGTGCTCTGCGCCCCGGAGGATGCACTCTCGCTGACAGCACTGGATGCGGAAAGGTCACGATCCCGCACCACGGTATACCAGGTGTGGGTGGCCCAGTCCAGCACATGGGGTGCGGCCACCCAGGCCGCTGCCAGCACGGCCACCACCAGCACCGCAATGCCGATGCCCTTTTTCAGCCGCATCTCGCGGGTGTAAAAGCTGCGCCGGTAGCGCTTGACCTTCTGGCGTTTGGGATATCTTGCCATAATCAACCACCCTCCTTGGGGTCAACTTACAGGATCACGGAATGGCCGGTAAAGCCGTAGATGGCCAGCGCCAGCACACCGATATAGATCAGGGTGATGGGCAGGCCGCGGAATGCTTCGGGGATGGCCTTGCTGCGCAGGCGGTTGCCCGCCTCGGTCACCAGCATCACAGCCAGCAGATAGCCCAGGCCGCTGCCCAGGCCAAAGCCGATGGACTGCGCCAGCGTAAAGCTCTGGGTGCGCTCCACCAGCACGGTACCCAGCACGCCGCTGTTCACGGCGGCAATGGGCAGGATGCGGATGAGCAGGCCGCTGCGGGGGCCCTTGACCGCCCGCAGGATGGCGTGCTCAAAGATGCAGACCACCGCCACACAGGCCAGGTAGAGCAGCGGGCGGAGCTGGGCACGGTAGGGCAGATCCACGATCTGGCTGCCCGCAAAATACGCCAGCGGGGCCACCAGCGTCTGGGTAACACAGAGCAGCAGGGCAAACCACCAGCTGCTGGTGCGTTCGTCACCCACCAGCTGGATCAGGCGCGACACGCCCAGACCACGGGTAAAGATAGCATTCTGGGCAAACAGGGCCAGCACGGCGTAGGCAAAGGCCACACCGATGGTATTCATCACAGCACTCACTGATCCTGCACCTCCTTCCGGGGGTGCGCAGCCAGAGTGCCGCGCGCCTCAGTTTTCAGGTATTCCTTGTGTTTGCGGGCCAGCGCGCGCCAGACGGCACACACCACGCCCAGCACGATGAAACCGCCTGCCGGCATGGATGCCATGGGCAGGACAGAGCGGCTGAGCTGGATCCCAAACACACTGCCCAGCGCCAGCCACTCCCGCAGGCAGCCCACGATGAACAGGATGAGCGCGTAGCCCACCGTGATGCGCAGACCCTTGGAGACAGCCTTGCGCATGGTTTCCTGCACACGGCCAAAGCGGTAGGTCAGCAGGGGCTCCACCACCAGCATGGGCAGATAGATGCCCAGCATCAGCAGGTCGGTGCCGAACACGGCGTTCAGGATGGGATAAGCGGCAAGGTAGACCACCGCCGCACTGCCGCTGTACACCAGCGCCCGGGGCAGCAGCTTTTTCTCCAGCTCTTCCGGGGCGGGCTGCTCGTCCCGCAGGGGGAACAGGCGGCTGACCAGGCAGGCCAGCATCCGGGAAGGCGTGAGCAGCAGGGCCACAGCCACGGCCAGCATCAAAGCATTTTTGCCTGTGGTGGCAAGCACCACCAGCGGAGCCAGACCCATGCCCTGCATGACAACGGGGTTGTTTTTGAACACCCGGTCATGGTGGGCAAACTTCTCCGGATCACGGGTGATCAGTTCTGCAATGGAACGTTTCATTCAGCACCCTCCTTTCCGGCCGCGGGGCGGTGCATCAGCTGATACAGGCGGCTCTCGGTGCGGTCCATCCAGCCGGAAATGCTGTTGACCGTGAGCAGGGCAAAGCAGACACCCGTCTCGTACACGCCGTAATACCGGAAGCCCATGGTGATCGCACCCACCAGCACACCGTACAGGATGCGGCCCAGATGGTGATGGGCGCAGGTGTAGGGCTCGTTGAGCAGGAACACCGCGCTGAACAGCATGGCACCGGTCAGCAGCTCGTCCCGCACGCACTGCAGGCGCAGGGCAATGTCCACGCCGTTCACGCCCACCTGACGGGGGAAGAGGAAGGCGATGAGGGCACAGGTGACCACAAAGCTGACAGAAGCGCCCAGACGGACATCCTTTTGCAGCCAGAGGAAAAGCCCACAGGCCAGAAGGATGAGGGCGGCACCGGTGCCCATGGGGGCGGCGTACTCGCCCAGCACCAGCGAAATTGCGCCGATGTTCAGGCTGCCGCCGCTGCGCAGGGTATCCGAGATGGTGCTGGACACCGGCACGCCGGTGGCATCCCACAGGGGGATGTTGGTATAGGGCTGGGGGTAGCGGAACACCTGCTCCGGCCAGGACACCGCCGCCACGGCGTAACCCACAGCAGCGGGGTTGAAGGGATAGCTGCCGTAGCCGCCAAACACCTCCTTGCCGATGAGGACACCGGCCAGCACCGCCATAATGACCACATACCAGTCCACCGTGGCGGGCATGAGCAGGGCGATGATGAGGGCAAAGCTCTCGTTGGAGAAATCCCCGGCCCGATACACGCGGCGGCGCAGCAGGGAGACCAGACGGTCACACAGATTGCCGGTGAGCAGCGCCGCGCCGCAGAGCAGCAGGGGCCGCAGACCGTACAGGAAGCAGGCCATGCAGAGCAGCGGGATGGTCATAAAGCAGACGTGCAGATAGTACCGCCCCGTCTTTGCAAGCTCCTGCTCCTGCTGCTGGATCAAACGTTCATCCATGGTAAGGCACCTCTCACAGGGCGGCCAGACGGCGCACCGCCGCAGCCGGGTCGGCTGCGCCGAACACGGCACTGCCCGCCACCAGAATATCGGCACCCGCCTCCACACACAGGGGGGCGGTGGTGTCATCCACGCCGCCGTCCACTTCCAGCAGATAGTGCAGGCCGCGCTTCTCGCGCTCCGCCTTCAGCCAGCGCAGCTTGTCCAGTGCCGAGGGCATGAACTTCTGGCCGCCGAAGCCGGGCTCCACGCTCATCACCAGCACCAGGTCCAGCTGGTCCAGATAGGGGGCCAGCGCCTCCGGGGCGGTGCCGGGCTTGAT
>OHSH01000738.1_pt1 | contig 12543 bp, 23 predicted proteins | sample 1578611 | NCBI WGS metagenome assembly OHSH01 (sample SAMEA3879576, study PRJEB24766) | human gut metagenome | biome: human-associated habitat; feature: feces | place: USA | collected 1985/1987 | reverse complement strand
ATGGTTCCAATCGTATGCCGCGCATCTGTTGGTATCGTTGGAAACGGAGATCACAACCTGATTAACATCGGTAAAGCCGGACGTAAACGTAACATGGGTATCAGACCTACTGTTCGTGGTTCCGTAATGAACCCGAATGACCATCCACATGGTGGTGGTGAAGGTAAGACCGGTATCGGACGTCCCGGTCCCAGCACTCCTTGGGGCAAGCCTGCACTTGGCTATAAGACACGCAATAAGAAGAAGGCATCTAGCAAGATGATCGTTCGCCGTCGTAACGGTAAATAAGAAGAAAGGAGAAGATTAACTAATGAGTAGAAGTACAAAAAAAGGTGCTTATGTAGAAGACAGCCTTTATAAGAAAGTAGAAGCTCTTAATGCTTCAGGCGACAAGCAGGTTATCAAAACTTGGTCAAGAAGTTCAACAATCTTCCCTGAATTCGTAGGACACACATTTGCTGTTCATGACGGAAGAAAGCATGTTCCTGTATATGTTACAGAGGATATGGTTGGACACAAGCTCGGTGAATTCGCACCGACAAGAACATTCAGAGGCCATGCCGGCTCAAAGACATCTAAGTAATCGGAAGGAGAATTATTATGGAAGCAACAGCTAAAGCAACTTATGTCCGTATCTCCCCTCGAAAGGATCTTATCAGAAATCAGCCTACCGATAAGGCTATGGCTATTCTTCAGTACACACCGAAGGCTGCTTGCGAACCTGTATTGAAGGTTCTTAAGTCAGCAATCGCAAATGCTGAGAACAATAATAATATGGACACATCAAGATTAGTAGTAAGCTACTGCAATGCAACAGCAGGTCCTACTCTTAAGAGAATTCAGGCAAGAGCACAGGGCAGAGCTTACAGAATCAATAAGAGAACATCACACATCACAATTACCGTTAAGGAATTGGAAGACTAAGCGAGGAGGAAAGTTAAATGGGACAGAAATGTAATCCAACCGGTTTAAGAATCGGCGTTATTAAGAACTGGGACTCTCGCTGGTATGCAAAGAAGGGCGAGTTTGGTGATACACTTGTAGAGGACTACAAGCTTCGTAATTACCTTCTTGAATCTCTTCACGGTGCAGGTGTTCCAAAAGTAGAAATTGAAAGAGATGCTAAAAGAGTTAGAATCAACATTCACTGCGCAAAGCCAGGTATGGTTATTGGTAAGCAGGGTGCTGAAATCGAAAAGCTCAAGGCAGTTTGTGCAAAGAAGCTCGGCAAAGATGCTAACGAAGTTTTCATCAACATCGTTGAAATCAAGCAGCCGGACCTCAATGCAACACTCGTAGCACAGTCAGTTGCTCAGCAGCTTGAAAGACGTGTATCTTTCAGAAGAGCAGTTAAGGGTGCTATCAGTATTAAAATTATGGTTTCAGGTAGAATCGGCGGTGCTGAAATCGCTCGTTCAGAAACTTATAAAGAGGGTACAATTCCACTTCAAACAATTCGTGCTGACATCGACTATGGTTTTGCAGAAGCAAACACAACTTATGGTAAGATTGGTGTTAAGACATGGATTTACCAGGGCGAAGTACTCCGCGAATCTCGTAATAAGAGAAGAACAAATCGTAGAGAAGGGGGAAGAAAGTAATGCTTTTACCTAAGCGTGTAAAACACAGAAAGCAGCATAGAGGTCGTATGACCGGTATGGCTACTCGAGGCAACAAGGTAACTTACGGTGAATTCGGTTTGCAGACAACTGAGCCTGCATGGATCACAGCAGCACAGATTGAAGCTGCCCGTATCGCAATGACACGTTACACAAAGCGTGGCGGTAAAGTATGGATCAAGATATTCCCTGATAAGCCAATTACAGCAAGACCTGCTGATACCCGTATGGGTAAAGGTAAAGGTAATGTTGACTACTGGGTAGCAGTAGTTAAGCCGGGCAGAGTTATGTTCGAGCTTGGCGGTGTTGACGAAGTAACAGCTCGTGAGGCTTTGCGTCTTGCCGCAAACAAACTTCCAGTTAAATGTAAGTTTGTAAAGAAAGAAGAAGAGGGAGGCGAGCAGTAATGAAAGCATCAGAAATTAAGGCTCTTTCAGCAGAACAGAGATCAAAGAAGCTTGCAGAATTAAAAGAAGAGCTTTTCAACCTTCATTTCCAGCAAGCAATTAACCAGCTCGACAACCCTATGAGAATTAAAGCTGTCAAGAAAGATATTGCACGCATCAAAACAGTTGAGCGTCAAATCGAACTTGAGAGCAGCAATTCTTAATTAAAGGAGGTAACTGAAAATGGAAAGAAACCTCAGAAAGACAAGAGTAGGTATCGTAACAAGTGATAAGATGGACAAAACTGTTGTTGTAACAATCAAAAACAGAGTTCGTCATCCACTTTACAACAAGATTGTAAAGAGAACATACAAGTTAAAGGCTCACGATGAGAACAACGAATGTTTAATCGGTGACGTTGTTAAGGTAATGGAAACTAGACCTTTATCTAAGGATAAGAGATGGAGATTAGTTGAAATTATCAGCAGAGCTAAATAATTTTAACAATTTAGAATTAGAATTGATATTACTGAAAGGGGTAGTATTATGGTACAACAGGAAACCAGACTTAAGGTTGCTGATAACACAGGTGCTAAAGAAATTCTTTGCATCAGAGTTATGGGTGGATCTACAAGAAGATATGCAAATATCGGTGATGTGATTGTCGCTACTGTTAAAGAAGCAACACCAGGCGGCGTTGTTAAAAAGGGCGATGTTGTTAAGGCCGTTGTTGTTCGTTCTGTAAAGGGCGCACGTCGTAAAGATGGCTCATACATTAAATTTGATGAAAATGCTGCTGTAATCATCAAGGATGATCAGACTCCTAAGGGAACTCGTATCTTTGGACCAGTAGCTAGAGAGTTAAGAGAAAAGAAGTTTATGAAGATCGTTTCTCTTGCTCCAGAAGTATTATAGGAGGTACCACAATGTCAGCTGTAAGAATTAAAAAAGGTGATACTGTTAAGGTAATCGCAGGTAAAGACAAGGGCAAGACAGGCAAGGTTATGTCTGTAAATGCTAAGAACCATACAGCATTAGTTGAGGGCGTTAACATGGTAACAAAGCATGCTAAGCCAAGTGCAGCTAATCAGCAGGGTGGAATTCTCCACCAGGAAGCACCAATCGATATCTCTAACATCGCTTATGTAGTTAAGGGTGATAAGACATCTAAGATTGGTTATGACTTCAAGGACGGTAAGAAAGTTCGTGTTGCTAAGGCAACTGGCGAAGTTATCGATTAATAAAGGAAGGAGGCAATAATTTTGAGTAGACTTAGAGATTTATACGAAAACGAAATCACTAAAAAAATGACAGATAAGTTCGGTTACAAGAACCCAATGATGGTTCCAAAGATCGACAAGATCGTAATAAATATGGGTGTTGGTGAAGCTAAAGAAAATTCAAAGCTTCTCGATGCAGCAGTTAAAGAACTCGAGACTATTTCAGGTCAGAAGGTAGTTCTTACAAGAGCTAAGAATTCAATTGCTAACTTCAAGTTAAGAGAAGGTCAGGCAATCGGATGCAAGGTTACACTTCGTGGTGAGAAGATGTACGAATTCCTTGACAGACTTGTTAATCTTGCATTACCAAGAGTTCGTGACTTCAGAGGCGTAAGCGCTGAATCATTTGATGGAAGAGGTAACTATGCTTTAGGTATCAAAGAGCAGATTATCTTCCCAGAAATCGAATACGATAAGATTGACAAAGTAAGAGGTATGGATGTTATTATTGCAACAACAGCTCATACAGATGAAGAGGCACGTGAATTACTTAGAATGTTCAACATGCCTTTCAAGAATTAATTATAGGAGGTAAATTTTAATGGCTAAGACTTCAATGAAGGTTAAGCAGCAGAGAGCACCTAAGTTCTCTACAAGAGCTTATACACGTTGTACAATATGTGGTCGTCCACATTCTGTTTTAAGAAAGTACGGAATCTGCAGAATTTGCTTCCGTGAATTAGCTTACAAGGGTCAGATCCCAGGAGTTAAGAAGGCATCTTGGTAAGATGAATTGATAATTACAATATGTAATTAATCAACAGTGGTTTGCCACTATTACCTTGATATATATGCATTAACATAGTTATACGGCGTACTGCCGTATGCTATATATGCATGAACAATTGACGTAGTCCCGGTAAGGGAAACCAGTGAATTATTTAAGGAGGAACATTTAAAATGACAGATCCAATTGCAGATATGCTTACAAGAATTCGTAATGCAAACACAGCAAAGCACGACACAGTTGATATCCCATCTTCAAAGATGAAGCTTTCTATAGCTAAGATTCTTTTAGATGAAGGTTATATCAAGTCTTATGAGCTTGTTGAGAATGGTAATTTCAACGACATCCGTGTTACATTAAAGTACGGTGCTGATAAGAATGAAAAGATTATCTCAGGTCTCCAGAGAATTTCTAAGCCAGGTCTTAGAGTTTATGCTAGCAAGGATGAACTTCCAAGAGTTCTCGGTGGTCTTGGTGTTGCAATTATCTCAACAAACAAAGGTGTTGTAACAGATAAGGAAGCTAGAAAGCTGGGCGTTGGTGGAGAAGTTCTCTGCTTCGTTTGGTAATTTATAATAGATACTCACTCACAAAGAAAACACGTTCCTATTTTTAAAGTGTTTTCTTAATCAAAATTAGGAGGTGCACGGCATGTCACGTATAGGAAGAATGCCTATCGCTGTCCCAGCAGGTGTTACTGTTGAGATCGCAGAAAATAACAAAGTGACTGTAAAGGGTCCTAAGGGTACACTTGAAAGAGTTTTACCTGCTGAGATGGACATTAAGATGGAAGGTTCAGAAATCGTTGTTTCTAGACCTAACGACTTAAAGAAGATGAAGTCATTACACGGATTAACAAGAACATTAATTCATAATATGGTAATCGGTGTTACAGAAGGATATGAGAAGAAGCTTGAAATCAACGGTGTTGGTTACAGAGCTCAGAAGCAGGGTAAGAAGCTTGTATTAGCTTTAGGTTACTCTCATCCAGTTGAAATGGAAGATCCAGAAGGAATCGAAACAACTGTTGATGGTACTAACGTTATCATCGTAAAAGGTATTAGTAAAGAAAAAGTTGGCCAGTACGCAGCTGAAATCAGAGCTAAGAGAGCTCCAGAGCCATATAAGGGCAAGGGTATCAAGTACTCTGATGAAGTTATTAGACGTAAAGTTGGTAAGACTGGTAAGAAATAATTAAAGGAGTGAATACAAAATGGTTAGTAAGAAGTCAAGAACAGTAGTTCGTGAAAATAAACATAGAAAATTACGTAATCGTTTCAGCGGTACAGCAGAAAGACCACGTTTAGCTGTATTTAGAAGCAATAATCATATGTACGCTCAGATTATTGACGACACAGTTGGTAAGACACTTGTTTCTGCTTCAACACTTGATAAGGACGTAAAGGCAGAACTTGAAAAGACTAATAACGTTGAAGCTGCTACAGTAGTTGGTACAGTAGTTGCTAAGAAGGCATTAGAAAAAGGTATTACAACTGTCGTTTATGATAGAGGCGGATTTGTATATGAAGGTAAAGTAAAGGCATTAGCAGAGGCAGCAAGAGAAGCTGGCCTTGAATTCTAAGCGGAAGGGAGAAACAAACAGTATGAAACGTACAATAATTGATGCTAGCAATTTAGAATTAAGAGATAATGTAGTATCAATCAAGCGTGTAACAAAGGTTGTAAAGGGCGGACGTAACATGCGTTTTGCAGCTTTAGTTGTTGTTGGTGACGGCAACGGACATGTTGGCGCTGGTGTTGGTAAGGCAGCTGAAGTTCCTGAAGCTATCCGTAAGGGAAAAGAAGATGCCATTAAGCATTTAGTAGAAGTTCCTATGGACGAGAATTCATCAGTTCCACATGACTTCATCGGAAAGTTCGGAGGAGCAACAGTTCTTCTTAAGAAGGCTCCAGAAGGTACTGGTATCATCGCAGGTGGTCCAGCTCGTTCAGTACTTGAGCTTGCAGGTATTAAGAATATCCGTACAAAGTCACTTGGTTCTAATAACAAGCAGAATGCTGTATTAGCAACAATAGAAGGTCTTAAGTCTATGAAGACTCCAGAAGAAGTTGCAAGACTTCGTGGAAAGTCTGTTAGCGAGATCCTTGGCTAATTAACAAATAAACATTGATATAGTCGTTATTGACAGATGGAGGTTAAAATGGCTGATAAGAAGTTAAGAATAACTTTAGTTAAGTCTCCAATCAGTGCTGTTCCAAAGCATAGAAGAACTGTTGAAGCTATGGGTCTTACAAAGATGCATAAGACAGTAGAACTTCCAGACAATGCTGCAACAAGAGGACAGATTCAGCAGATTGGTTATATGTTAAAGGTAGAAGAAATCTAATTACAGATAAGGAGGTGCAATGATGGATTTATCTAATTTGAGACCTGCAGAAGGTTCAGTATTAAGCGATAATTTCAGAAGAGGTCGTGGACATGGCTCAGGTAACGGCAAGACAGCTGGTAAGGGTCATAAAGGACAGAAAGCTCGTTCAGGAGCACCAAGACCAGGTTTCGAAGGTGGCCAGATGCCATTATATAGAAGAATTCCTAAGAGAGGTTTCACTAACAGAAACCGTAAGGAATTTGTTGCTATTAACATCAGCACATTAGAAAGATTTGATAATGGTGCAGAAGTTACAGTTGATACATTAATTGAATCAGGTATCGTTAAGAATCCTAAGGATGGTATCAAGATTCTTGCTAACGGTGAACTCACAAAGAAACTCAACGTTAAGGCTAACGCTTTCAGTGCTTCTGCAAAGGAAAAGATCGAAGCTCTTGGTGGTTCTTGCGAGGTGATCTAATATGTTAAAGACACTTGTAGGCGCTTTTAAGAACAAAGACATAAGAAAAAAGATTTTATATACTCTTATGATTCTTGTTATTGTTAGAGTAGGAAGTTTGCTTCCTATTCCAGGAGTAGATACAGAGTATTTCAGTAGCTTACTTAGTGGAATTAATACTGGTGATTTGAGCTATCTTAGCGCATTTACAGGAGGTTCATTCGAAAGAATGTCCCTCTTTGCGTTAAGCATAACGCCATATATTACTTCATCTATTATTATGCAGCTTCTTGCTATTGCAATTCCTAAGTTAGAGGAAATGCAAAAAGAAGGTGAAGATGGTAGAAAGAAGATTGCAGCAATTACAAGATATGTAACAATTGCTCTTGCTCTTATAGAGAGTATAGCTATGGCTGTAGGTTTTGGTAGATCTGGACTTATCAAGGGATATCAGGGCTTTAGTACATTACATTATATTGTAAGCATAATCGTAGTTGTTGCAGCACTTACAGCAGGTTCTGCAATGCTTATGTGGCTTGGTGAAAGAATTACTGAAAATGGTGTTGGTAATGGTATATCAATTGTACTTTTAATTAACATTATTTCTGGTATGCCAAGTGATTTTGCTACATTGTATAGCACATTTGTTGCACCTAGAACTATTGCAAAGGGTGTATTAGCAGCTGCAATTATTATTGCAATTCTTGTTGTAATGGTAGTTTTAGTATGCTTCTTACAGGATGGAGAGAGAAGAATTCCTGTTCAGTATTCACAGAAGGTTAGTGGCAGAAAGACATTTGGCGGACAGTCAACTAATATACCTTTAAAGGTTAATACTGCAGGTGTAATGCCTGTTATTTTCGCATCATCACTTATGCAGTTCCCTGTAATTATTGCACAGTTATTTGGAAAGTCATACGAATGGACCAGATATTTAAGCTCTTCATACTGGTGCAGAATATCAGCACCTAAGTATTCTATCGGGTTAATATTGTATATTGTATTGCTTATAATATTTGCATACTTCTATACATCAATTACATTTAATCCAATTGAAGTAGCTGATAACTTAAAGAAAGCTGGTGGAGTTATCCCTGGTATAACACCTGGTAAGTCTACTAGTGATTATCTTAATAATATATTAAACTACATCGTATTCGTAGGTGCAGTTGGATTACTCATCATCGCATTAATACCTATTATGTGTACAGGGTTCTTTAATGCAAGCGTTTCATTTGGTGGAACATCAGTAATCATCATCGTTGGTGTTGTACTTGAAACATTAAAGCAGATTGAATCGCAGATGGTTAATCGTTATTATAAAGGATTCTTAAGCGAATAGCTTATAAGTATTAGATGACTTGCCTGACAGTAATGTTGGGCGAGTCCTTTGTATATAAAAAAGAAATGAGGTAAACATATGAAGATTATTATGTTAGGAGCTCCTGGAGCTGGTAAGGGAACACAGGCAAAGAAAATAGCTGAAAAATACTCAATTCCTCATATTTCAACAGGAGATATTTTCAGAGCAAATATCAAGAATAATACAGAACTTGGCAAGAAAGCTAAGACATATATGGACAAGGGTGAGCTTGTACCAGACGAATTAGTTGTAGACCTTATAATGGATAGATTTAAGGAAGCTGACTGTGCTAATGGATATGTATTAGATGGTTTCCCAAGAACAATACCTCAGGCAGAAGCACTTGATAAGGCACTTGCTGCTAATAATGAAACAGTAGACTACGCTATTAACGTAGAAGTTCCAGACGAAAATATTATCAATAGAATGTCAGGAAGAAGAGCTTGCGTTGGTTGTGGTGCAACATACCATATCGAGTTCAATCCTACTAAGGTTGAAGGCATATGTGATGCTTGTGGTGAAAAGCTTATATTAAGAGATGATGATAAGCCAGAAACAGTTAAGAACAGATTATCTGTATATCATGAGCAGACACAGCCATTGATTGATTACTATTCAAAGAAAGGTGTATTAGCTGAGGTTGATGGTACACAGTCAATGGAAAATGTATTTAATGCAATTGTTGATGTTTTAGGAAAGTAGGCTGAATATGTCTGTAACAGTTAAATCACAACGCGAAATCGAATTAATGAGAGAAGCTGGTAAGATACTTGGTACAGTCCTTAATGAACTTGAAAAGGAATGTAAACCGGGTGTTACAACTTATCATATTAATAAGATTGGTGAGGAAATGATAAAAAGCTACGGATGTATTCCTTCATTTAAGGGATATCAGGGGTATCCAGCCGCAATATGTGTATCAGTTAATGACGAGATAGTACACGGAATTCCATCAAAGAAGCGTGTACTAAAAGAAGGTGACATAGTAAGCCTTGATGCAGGAGTGATACACAAGGGTTATCATTCTGATGCCGCAAGAACTTACGGTATTGGAAAGATAAGCGATGAAGCGGCTAAATTGATAGAAGTGACAAGACAAAGTTTCTTCGAGGGTATTAAATATGCCAAAGAAGGATGCCACTTATATGAAATCTCCAATGCAATTGCACAATATAATGAGTCGTTTGGATATGGAGTTATCAGAGATCTTGTAGGTCACGGAATAGGAACAGAACTTCACGAAGAACCAGAGATACCTAATTTCAGACAGGACAGAAGAGGTATCAGGCTTTATGAGGGGATGACACTTGCGATTGAACCTATGGTATCAGCAGGCGATTATAAAGTCAGATGGTTAGATGATAACTGGACAGCATCAACATTTGACCATTCATTATCAGCACATTATGAGAATACTGTGCTTGTAACGAAAGCTGGACCAGAAATACTATCATTAGTAGAATAACTGATAATGGAGGGCAGGATTTGAATAATTATATAGGATATTTTGCTACATCATTAGCAGGACACGATAAGGGATTAACATATGTTATTACAGGTGTTGATAATGAATATGTATATGTAACTGATGGCAGGCTCAGGCAGGTTGATGAGCCTAAAAAGAAAAAGTTAAAACATATTCAGCTTATCAAAATATGTGACGATACAATAAAAGACAAGATAAGTCGTAATATTAAGCTGACCAATGAAGATATTAAACTTGCAATTAAGAAGTATAATAACCGGTAAAGCAAACAGAGATTTAATAATAAGGAGGCAAATATGTCAAAGGCAGATGTAATAGAAATCGAAGGAAAAGTTGTTGAGAAGTTACCTAATGCATTTTTTAAGGTTGAACTTGAGAATGGACATCAGATACTTGCAACTATCAGTGGAAAGTTAAGAATGAACTTTATCAGAATTCTTCCAGGCGATAAGGTAACAATAGAGCTTTCCCCATATGACCTTACTAAGGGAAGAATTATCTGGAGAGATAAGTAATTATTTCAAAAAACATCTAAAAATATATAATATTTTTGTGCAAATTTTTTTGTTTTAAATTGCAATTTTAACTTGCATTTAAAAATATGACTATGCTATAATAGTCAACGAACTTGTCTGAAAGGAGGCTTTTGCAGTGAAGGTTAGATCATCAGTTAAACCAATTTGTGAAAAATGCAAAGTCATTAAGAGAAAGGGTAGAATCATGATTATTTGTGAGAACCCTAAGCACAAGCAGAGACAGGGTTAATCCTTATGGAGAGAAGTAGCTGATACTTCTCATGTTTGTGCGTTATGATATCGATATCACTAGTTGATGTCATAACATTGATGTTTGTTCTATTAATCACTATGATAGACAGACAATGTAGTTTTGCGGCTGCAGCGATGAACCACCCGGCTAAGTTGTAAGGTGGACATTGCTATTTTATATAGTAGTTGTTATGGCAACGCACACATTTCAGACGGCAGGCAACTGACGGGCTGCGTATGTATAATCACTACACGGTAATTTATTAATAACATATATATTTGATTAACGGAGGTTAAAGAACACATGGCTCGTATTTCAGGTGTAGACTTACCAAGAGAAAAACGTATCGAAATCGGACTTACTTATGTTTATGGTATTGGACGAGTTAGAGCAACTAAGATTCTTGCAGAGGCTGGTGTTAATCCAGATACTCGTGTTAAGGATTTAACAGATGAAGAAGTTGCAAAGATCGCTAAAGTTATAGATGCAGATCCAGAGCATTTAGTAGAAGGTGACTTAAGAAGAGAAGTTGCCATGAACATCAAGAGATTAAAGGAAATCGGATGTTATAGAGGAATTCGTCATAGAAAGGGTCTTCCAGTTAGAGGTCAGAAGACTAAGACTAATGCAAGAACTTGCAAGGGACCTAAGAAGACAGTAGCTAATAAGAAGAAATAATAATTGTTAAATTGTTAAACTCACAGGAGGTTATTTATCATGGCTCAGAAAGTTACAAAAAAAGTGACAAAGAAGCGTGTTAAGAAGAACGTTGAAAGAGGACAGGCACATATTCAGTCATCTTTCAATAATACAATCGTTACTTTAACAGATGCAGAAGGTAATGCTTTATCTTGGGCATCAGCAGGTGGACTCGGATTCAGAGGATCTAAGAAGTCTACTCCATATGCAGCACAGATGGCAGCAGAGACAGCAACAAAGGCTGCTTTAGTTCACGGATTAAAGTCTGTAGACGTTATGGTTAAGGGACCAGGTTCAGGTAGAGAGGCAGCTATTCGTGCCCTTTCAGCTTGTGGTCTCGAAGTTACAAGTATTAAGGATGTTACACCAGTTCCACATAACGGTTGTCGTCCACCAAAGCGTAGAAGAGTTTAATTTAGGGAGGTAAGATTACAATGGCAGTTAATAGAACACCTGTGCTCAAGAGATGTAGATCTCTTGATTTAGATCCTTTATATTTAGGAATAGATAAGAAGTCTAGAAGAAAGGCTAAGAATGCTGGAAGAAAGATCAGCGAATACGGATTACAGCTTCGCGAAAAGCAGAAGGCTAAGTTCATCTATGGCGTATTAGAGAAGCCTTTCAGAAATTATTATAAGAAGGCTGAGAAGCAGAAGGGTATGACTGGTGAGAACCTTATGATTACTCTTGAACTCAGACTTGATAATGTTATCTTCAGATTAGGTTTTGCTAGAACAAGAAAAGAAGCAAGACAGATCGTAGACCACAAGCATGTACTTGTTAATGGCAAGTGTGTAAACATCCCTTCATACTTAGTTAAGGCTGGAGATGTTATTGAAATCAGAGAAAAGTCAAAGTCTTGTGCTAGATACAAGGAAGTACTTGAAGCTACTAACGGAAGATTAGTTCCAGAGTGGTTAGAGTCTGACAAGGAAGCACTTAAGGGTACTGTTAAGTCATTACCTACAAGAGAAGCTATTGACGTTCCTGTAAACGAGATGCTTATCGTCGAGTTATATTCTAAGTAATCCATTAATTAAATGTTTAGACGTTTCAGTTTGCAGGTTGCTTGTGGACAGATACGTTTATATAAGACAACAGAATGCTATATATGCGTTCTGTTGTCTTATGGATAGAAGGAATAAACTTATTAAAACCCATAAAAGGAGGGGCTATACATGGTTGATGCAGATTTTAATTTCAAGATGCCAAAGATTGAGATGACTGAGCAGTCAGAAGATGGAAAGTATGGTAGATTTGTCGTTGAACCGCTCGAAAGAGGTTATGGACTTACTCTTGGTAATTCTTTAAGAAGAATTATGCTTTCTTCATTAGTTGGTACAGCAGTAAGCAGTATCAAGATTGAGGGCGTTCTTCATGAATTCAGCTCTATTCCTGGTGTTAAGGAAGATGTTACTGAGATAG
>OHSH01000707.1_pt1 | contig 12982 bp, 10 predicted proteins | sample 1578611 | NCBI WGS metagenome assembly OHSH01 (sample SAMEA3879576, study PRJEB24766) | human gut metagenome | biome: human-associated habitat; feature: feces | place: USA | collected 1985/1987 | reverse complement strand
ACTCATGCACGACGATTTTCTCAATCATTTCCCGCAAGAGGGTGGGGGTCAATTCCTCAAAGGCAAGGTGCTTTCGGACGATACCCATAAACTTTTCCGCATTGACGCTCTCGCTGCTGATACGGTCAAGCTCCTGTTGGTCTTGGGTAATGCTTGTGTTCAGCCCGTCCAATTCAAGTTCAAAATCGTGTAGCATTTGCTCAAAGAGCTTATCAGAAAGTTTCCCATTGACATTATCCTCATAGAGCTTTCGTATCAAGCGGCTCAATTCATCGGCGCGTTTCTCGCTGCGCTGTTTCCTCTGCCGTATGGTCTTGATAGCCTTTTTCTGCCGTTCCCCGGAAGCGGAGCAGACTTGTTCAATAAAGGCGGCTTCATTGTTCTGCGCGTAGTTGCATACTTCCTTTATCGCTTCAAGTAGCAGTTCATTTACAACAACGGTGCGGATAAGGTGGGTGGTGCAGTAGGTGTCATATCGCTGATTTCCTAAATCGTATCGGGAGCAGTTGTATTCGTCGCGGTCTGGACGCCTTTTCCCGTTTGGTCGCCCCGCCCAATCCCGCGCCTTTCCCGCTTTCCCTCGATGGTTATACATCTTCGCCCCACAATCGGCACAAAACATTAAGCCGGTTAAGGGGTTGGCGTCTCCGATGGTGTCAGTTCTGCGGATTGTTTTTCTCAATGACTGTACGCGCTCCCATGTTTCTTTGTCAATGATGGCTTCCTGTGTGTCCTCGAAGATAACTAAATCCTCTTTGGGTGTCGCTTTGGAGCGTTTGTCCTTGTAGCTTTCCTTGTAAGTCCGAAAGTTTACTGTATGCCCCATGTATTCCGGCTTTGACAGAATATCGGAAATTGTATTGCCGCGCCATGCGTAAGGCTCGGTTGAATTGTAGTTTGACTTGTGATTTCCCATGCCGCGCTGTGCAAGATAGTAGGACGGTCTTTCTATCTTTTCCAACGCAAGAATACGGGCGGTTTCATACGGGCCTTTGCCCTCTATCGCCATTCGGTAAATCCGGCGTACTACCTCGGCGGCTTCCTCGTCAATAATCCAATGGTTTTTATCATTCGGGTCTTTCTTGTAGCCGTATATGCAATGGTTTGTCAAATGTGCGCCGGACATTCCCTTTGCCCGTAAAACAGTTGTGATTTTGCGGCTGGAGTCACGAACATACCACTCGTTCATAATGTTCAAAAACGGCGCAAACTCGCTGCTTTCCCGTTTGTCGCTGTCTACACCGTTGGCAATGGCGATAAAGCGCACGCCGTTTTCTCTGAACATCACTTCGGTATAAAATCCCACTTGCAAGTAATCCCTACCGACGCGACTTAAATCTTTTACAAGGACATGGGAAACCTCGCCGCTTTCAATGCTTTCAATCATGCGCTTCCAATTCGGACGGTCAAAATTAGCCCCAGACCACCCATCGTCGGTAAAGTGGACGCAGTTAGTAAAGCCATGCGATTTTGCATAATCTTCAAGCAGCTTCTTTTGATTGATTATACTGTTACTGTCGCCTGTGAGGTCGTCGTCGCGGGAAAGGCGCTCGTATAGTGCGGTTATCTTTCCGTTGTCCGTTTTCTTTGCTTTCATTGAAAAACTCTCCTTTCTATGGGCGATTTCTTATCCCCCTTTCACAGCATATAGCTTCGGTGTAGGGCTTGGGCGGCGTGGTGTAATGCTCGGAAACAGAAGCCGTGACCGTTTCAAAAATCTGCCCCTCGGCAAGCTCCGGCAGCGCCGCATCCTCTGCGCCGTCCTCGTCCGGCTTTGCTTTGAGCGTGGCGCGGAAACGGGCGTCAATGTCTTTCCAGCCCGCAATCAGAATCGTTTTGCCCTTGGCGGTGAACGGCTTGCCGCCGCAGTCAAAAACCGCCGTAACGGTTTCATACTCCTGCGGCGCTGCAACGGCGCACAGCAGCTTGCAGCAGACAAGGGACATCAGCTTCTTTTCGCTCTCCGGCAGTCCGTCAAAGCCGTTGCCTGCAAAGGCCGCCGTTGGGATAATTGCGTGGTGGTCGGAAACCTTGGCGCTGTTGATGACGCGCCCAATCTCCGGCGTAAGCTCCGCGCCCTGCATAAAGGGAAGCACAGGCAGCAGCGCCGCAACAAGGTCAGTTGCCGTCTGCGCCATATCCTCGGTGAGATAATTGCTGTCGGTGCGGGGATAGGTCAGAAAACGCTTTTCATACAGGCTTTGCGCATAGTCAAGGGTCTGCTTGGCGGTAAAGCCGTAAACGCGGTTGGCTTCCCTCTGCAAAGAGGTAAGGTCAAAGAGCTTCGGCGGCAGCGCAGTTTTCTTCTCCTTTTTGAGAGAAACGCAAACGGCCTGCGACGCTTCGCAAGCCGTTCTCAGCGCATCCGCAGCGGCAGCGTCGGAAATGCGTTCACTTTCCGCGTCCACGCCGCCGCAGCCGATATGTACGATGTGGTATTTCTCCTTGTGGAACATCGTAATTTTTCCGTCGCGCTCCACCAGCAGATTCAGCGTGGGCGACAGCACCCGTCCCACATTCAGGGTCTTATGGTACAGTACGGAGAAAAGCCGCGTCGCATTGATGCCCACAAGCCAGTCTGCCCGCGCACGGCACAGCGCCGATTGATACAGCGCGTCGTATTCCGTTCCGGCTCTGCGTCCGGCAAAGCCCTCGCGGATGGCGCTGTCCTCCATTGAGGAAATCCAAAGGCGGGAAAAGGGCTTCGTGCATCCGGCCTGCTCATAGACAAAGCGGAAAATCAGCTCACCCTCGCGCCCGGCGTCGCAGCCGTTCACCACCTCGGAAACGTCGCTGCGGTGCAGCAGTTCTTTCAGAATGGCAAGCTGCTTTTCCTTGCCGGGAGTAGGGGCATATTTCCACGTCTGCGGCAGAATGGGAAGATCCTCATAGCGCCACTTTTTGTATCGCTCGTCATAGCTGCCCGCGTCTGCCATGCTGATAAGATGCCCGATGCACCATGACACCAGCAGCCCGTCGCCGGAAAGATACCCGTCTTTTTGCTCCGCAGCGCCCAGCGCAAGGGCAACGGTCTTTGCCACAGAGGGCTTTTCACAAATAATCAAAACACTCATTCTTCATTCTCCTGTTCATCGGGATCGCTGGCGCTGTCTGCGTCCTCATAATCCCCGTATTCTTCGGCTTCGTCATCCTCGTCAAAATCGAACTCGTCCAGCTCGTCGCCGCCCTTGACGCTGGATTTCGGCTTGCGCAGCTTGAAGTACCACAGCGCACCGCCGCCACCCGCAGCAAGGAACAGCACAAGGATCAGGATGCCGCCCATATTGTTTTTCTTCTCCGGCGTCGGCTCGTCGGGCTGTTCTGTTTCATCCGGCGTCGCTTCCTTTCCGGCGCAATTCGTCATATCCGTTTTGCAGAGGGCGCAGTTCGTATTGACCTTGCCAGCGGTGCATTTTTCGGTGCAGGAGCAGACAACGGGCGTATTCTGGCTGTCGTCCTCCAGCAGCGCCATCAGGTCGGCTTCGTCCACGGGATTTAAGAAATATGTCTGATAGCGTTCTTCTTCCTCGTCCAGCAGCTTATCGTAGTCAATGACGATATACAGCGTATGCCCATTTCGGGTTTCCACGGTGATAAACTGCTTATTGGTGTGTTTATCATAGAGAAGATCGCGGGTCGCGGCGATGCCGTCCTCGGTGAACGGAGTGCCGGGGACAATCGTAGTGTCCTCCGGCTGCGTTTCCTCCTGCCACGTTTCAGGCGGCAGCTCGTCATCGTAGTAGTCGCCGCCGTCTGCATACGCGACGGTGGCAAAGGCCGTCATGCACAGCACCGCGCAGAGCAGCGCGGCGAATACAGAGCGAAAATGCTTATTCCTCGTCATCGGTCATGTCCTCCTGTTCGTGATAGGCGGTTTCCACGGGCGGCGCGTCGTTGCCGCCGCCGCGCAGGAAGTTCATCAGCTCATCGCGGCTCATGCACATAGAGCGGACAAGATTGACGATTTCAAAGTTTTCCTGCTCGGTGCGCTGGGCTTCCAGCTCTTTCAGCCTGTTTTGGTACTCGGTGATTTTGCCGCGGGTCTTTTCAATCTCACGGTCAATGCGGTCAATTTTGCTCATAGCCATAGGTGATTACTCCTTTCCAAATCGGTCTTTCCATGCGTAATTGCGCCCCAAACCTTTCACTTTTTCCAGCCGAGGGCGGGCGTTGTCCTCAATGGCAATCGCACGGGCATATAAATCAGGATGCTGTTCTTTCAGCAGCATAATTTCCTCCCGCTTCATGCTGGGGCAAAAAAAGCAGGAGGATTTTCCGGGCTGCGGCAAGTCTGCCGCTTCCAATACCCGGACACAATCCGTCCTGCTCCATCCCCATTCAATCAGAGGATAACGATTATGATACTTTTTGTCTTTCGCGTCGTATGTCTTGGAATGATTGTACCGTCTGATCTCACCTGCATCGTAGCTGAGGAAGCGGGTCACGCGCTCGCCGGATGCCCACACCGCACGGCACGGAGGATAGTTATTGCAGAATTTTCCCTGCGGTGCGATCTTGTGCTTTTGTGAACACCTCTTATGCCCGTAGGCAATCGAGGGCAGCGTTTGAGAGCGCAAGCACTCCGTTTCAAGGGATAGCCGATTTCCAAAGCGGTCTACATTCTCTACGGTGATGATAGAGGGCATATTGTGTGCTGCAAGCCATTCGTTCATCGTTTCAATGAAGCAATAGGTGTGCGGCTGCTCTGCGCCTGTATCGGCAAACAAAATCAAATCGACAGGGATGCCATGTTGATGCAGCCCGACCAGCATTGCCGCGCTGTTCGTACCGCCCCCAAAGGAAACAATATTGATAAGCTCAACCTCCATTCAGCCGCTTTTCATAGCGGTATTTCATTTGTGCCGGATAGAGCGGCTGGGCAGGACGGCGGCTGCCTGTCCATGCCTTGCCGCCCGCAAGTCCGGCGTTCGTCCAGCCTGCGGCGCGTAAGCTCGCGCCGCTTTCGGTGTCTAAGGTGTAGGTAATGATTTTGCGGTAGCCCATCGCCCGCGCAGCCCGTGCCGCTGCCGCATAGAGGATGCTGCAAGCGTTCTTCGTGCCATCGCTGCATAGGCGGTTGACCTCCAGCGTAAAGCCGTCGTCCAAATAGCGGCTCACAGGCCGTCCCACAATGGCAACGGCGCAAAGCCGCCCATTTTCAGAACAGCCAATGGAAAACTTGTGTCCGGCGACGGGCTTGTGGTGGCGGTGATGCTGCCGCACAAACTCGTTCGCCTGCGCAAGAGAAACAGGGATCAGCGTCAGCATAGCCGCCCTCCTTAGTTGTACGGCGGTCTGGCGTAGGCGTAGAAATGTGCCTGCCAATAGCTGCTGTTCAGGTTGGAATAGGAGATCGGATCTCCGCAATGGATCATCATGGAATTGCCGACGTAGATTCCCACATGGCTAACGCCCGGAGTATCGTATGTCCCGACGAAAAACACGAGGTCGCCCGGCTGCGGGCTGGAAACAGGGGTGGAAATGTTGTAAAGCCCCTGTGCGCCCAGCCTGCCCGTATTGCACACGCCGCTGTTTGTCAGCACCCAACTCACGAAGCCGGAGCAGTCAAAGGAGGTGGACGGGCTGCTGCCGCCCCACACATAGGGGTACCCCAAATACTTTTCTGCTTCTGTGATAACGGCGGCAAAGGTTTCGTCCTCCATTGCAGAGGGCGGGATCTCATATTCCTCCGGGCGGTTCGTGATGTACTTGGGGATATACTCGCTATCTCCGAACAGCTCCGGCTTGTTGCCCAGCACCGACATATACAGCGCATACTTGGACAGCGTTTCTTCGTCCATGATATAGACAGGGATATGCGAGAGATCGAAGTTTTCCAGTTCTACGGTGCAGATGTAGTAGTTATACGGAACTTCTACCTCATACTCATTGCCCTCGCTGTCCGTCCGGGTAACGGTGCGGTAGCGCACCTCGGTCACGACGGTTTCCGTGAGAATATATTGTTTTTCAAAGAGCATTTGCAGCGTCCCTTGCACCTCGCTTGCCGTCCATGCGCCGTCATGCAGCGCGGAGAGGATCGATGCCAGGACATAGGGATCGTGCTTGATCTCGTCAAGGTCATAGTGGTATTCGTCGTAATCGTGGGTACGTTCGTAGGTGTCGAGATATTCTTGCAGCTCGGCTTCCAGCGCACAGTAGGCGGCTTCGGCGGCAAGAATGTCCGCGTCCTCCGACTGATAGCTGGATGCCGCCACACCGCCGCCAGCCGCGCCCACCAGCGCAGAGCAGGATTGCAGCCCGCCGATCAGCATGACAATCAGCAGAAAACCAGCCAGAACGACCAGCACACCTTTCCAATGGCGGGCAACGAACTCCGCTGCTTCCTTTGCCTTTTCTGCCGCTTTTTTCGCTGCCGTCGCTGTGGCTTCTGCGGTTTTTTCGGCGCTTTTGGCGGTTGCCTGCGCGGTGCTGCCCGCAGCCTTTGCCGTTCTTGCAGCCTTGGCGTACTCCCGTTTTAACCGCTGCTTCTGGAAGAAGCGATTGAGCGGATTGCCGGAGAGCATTTCAGGGTTATCATGCAGCGCCTTTTGGTAGAGATATTCTGCATTGGCATTTACGGCTTTGCGCTCGGCCTTTTCCGCAGCGCGGTAGGGTTTCAGCTTGCGGTGACGGCGCTCCCAGCGAATTGCACCGCCTGCGCCATGCTCGGCAAGTTCTTCGGCTTTATGCCCGCTTTCCACGCCGACGTTTTCATGCTCGACCTCATGGATTTTTCCGTGCGCCTGTACTGCGACCTCCCGCAGCGGACGGCCTAACGGATTCGGTTTCAGCTTGGGCGGGGACTTATCCACGGTATCAAAGCGCAGCTTGGCCTTGGCTGTGCCGCTGGCTTCATCAAAGACACGCTCCTTGCGCAGCACCCGTTTCTTGGGGATCGCTGCCTGCGCCGCATCCAGCTTGTCGGCGGCCTTTTCCGCACGGTGGATATGCTTGTGCAGCTCCGGCGCGGCGCGTTCTTCCTCGGAAAACTGCAAACGGGATGCAGAATACCGCTGCTGCGCCGCGTCGCGGGACATCCGCGCTGTCTGCCGCGCCTTGTGTGCGTCATGCTCTGCGGCCGCACGGTCAAAGAACTTTTCCGCTGTACCGCCCGGCGCAGCGGAAGTCAGAATGTCCTGCGGGATATTGGAAACGGGGCTGCCGCCCTGCGGCTGAAATGGCTCGGCGCTTGGCTGCTGCGGTTTGGGCTGCTCCTTTTCCGGCTCTTTTTGCTCCTGCGGGCGAAACTGCCGCCCGTGCTTTGGGGCATCCTCTGCCGGGTTCATAGGTGCGTCGCGTTTCCCCATCTGGACAGGCTGCCTATCCGGGGAAAGCTGCTTTTCCGCGTCGCGCTCGGAAATATGGATTTCTTCACCCGTGGTCTGATTGTCCAGCACCGCGCCGTCGCGGGTCATACGCTGGGTGAGCTTATCGCGGGACTTAAATTCTTTCAATGGGTATCACCTCCGATCCGTTCCCGTGCGAGGGAACAAAACTCCGTGTTCAGTTCAATGCCGATGTAATGCCTGCCGTGCCGCTTCGCCGCAAGCCCCGTTGTGCCGCTGCCCATGAATGGATCAAGGACAATGCCGCCCTTGGGACAGCCCGCCAGAATACAGGTTTCTGCCAGCAGGGGCGGATAGGCGGCAAAATGCCCGCCCTTGTAAGGCACGGTGTTGATAAACCACACATCGCGCTTTGCCCGGACGGGTGAGATCATGTCGTCGGTGATGCTGCCTTTTTCCCTCGGCTTATTGATATTCTGTGTCTGCGGTTGTCCCGGAACGGGAGCGGAATACTTGCCCACGCCGCGCCCAGCCTTTTTGCGCAGGGCGGTCGTGGGGGCAATGGGTTCAGCAATGGCAAGCCAGTCATAGAAATAACGTCTGCTCTTGGTGAACATGAAAATATGCTCATGGCTGCGGGTGCAGCGGTCTTTGGTACTCTCCGGCATGGGGTTTCCCTTTGCCCAGATCACGTCATTGCGCAGATACCAGCCGTCGGCGCGGAGCGCAAAGGCCAGCATCCACGGAATACCGATCATGTCCTTTTGCTTGCAGCCCCGCACCGCTTGGCAGAGAGAAATGTTCTGCCCGTTGCGCCCCTGCGGATATTTGGGGTCGCGGGTATCGCCTTTGCTGCCTGTGCCGCAATAGCTGTCCGCGATATTTACCCACAAGGTCCCATCCGGGCGCAGCACCCGGCGCACCTCACGGAATACCGCTGTCAGCCGCGAAATGTATTCCTCCGGCGTAGCTTCCCGCCCGATCTGTGCGTCCATGCCGTAATCCCGCAGCCCGTAGTAGGGCGGCGAGGTCACGCAGCAATGGACGCTGCTCTCCGGCAGGGCTTTCAGCACATTCAGACTGTCGCCGCAGAGAATGGTATCAAGCTCCATCGTCATACACCGTTCACCTCGCTCGGCTTGGTGGACATGATGCGGTAAAGCTCGGTGTCCCGTGGGAACTTATCTGCAAAGGGCAGGATCACATTTTCAAAGAACAGCAGTCCCTCGCCGGGTGGGGAGTTGGTGACGAACTTTAGCTGCTCCGGCGAGATGTTCAGACGTTCGGCAAGAATTTTGCGGTCGCCCGCCGCTTGGTTGAGCATACAGATGAAGTCTGAATTTTCCAGAATATTTTCGATTTCCGGGCTGGACAGCAGATCCTTGACGTTCTGCGTCGCACCTGTCGGCACACCGCCCCATTTTCTGAAACGCTTCCAGATCTCCGCGCTGTATGCTGCGGTTTGCGGCTCTTTCAGTAACAAGTGAAATTCGTCTGCGTAATACCACGTCGATACGCCTGTGTTGCGGTTGCGGGTGACACGATTCCAAACCTGATCCTGAATCACCAACATCCCCGGCTTTTTCAGGTTCTTCGGCAGCTCCTTGATGTCAAAGCAGACAAAGCGGTTGTCAATGTCAACCGTCGTTCGGTTGTTAAAGAAATTGAGCGATCCCGACACATACAGATCAAGCGCCTGTGCCACACGGTCGGCTTCCGGCAAATGCTGCGCTGTCAGCGCGGCATGGAGGTCGGAGAGGATCGGCATATTCTCTGGGCGCGGGTCTGCAAAGTAGGGCTGATAGATACGCTGCACAGCGCGGTCAATTACGGTGCGTTCGATGGCTTCCAGCCCGGTCTTGCCGCCCATAATCAACTCACAGAGGGACAGCACAAAATCGGATTTAAGCGCCAGCGGGTTTTCGTCCTCGGAATAATTCAGGTTGATGTCCAGCGGATTCAGGTAGTCGCGGCTGGTGGGTGAGAGCTTGATGATCTGCCCATGCAGCAGCTTTACCAGCGGCGCATACTCGCCCTCCGGGTCACATACCAGCACATGATCGTGGGTTTTCAGCAGCACACCGATCATTTCCCGCTTGCAGGAGAATGACTTGCCGCCGCCCGGTGTGCCAAATACAAGGCCGTTGGGCGAACGTGCATTTTTGCGGTCAAGCATAATCATGTTGCCGGACTTGGCGTTTAGCCCGTAGTAGAGGGAATCGCCGCCTTGAAATAGCTCCTGCGTCACAAAGGGAACGATGATTGCCACGGCCGAGGTCGTCATGCCCCGCGTGATATGGATTTGATTTTCCCCCAGCGGCAGCGAGGACACAAGACCGCGCTCCTGCTGGAAGTCCAGCCGCGTCAGGGTGCAGTTGTGCTTTTGCGCTACGCCTGCTGTACGGAACACATCGTTTTCCAGCTTGCGTTTGGTATCTCCGTAGTTCAGAACAAGAAACGTCAGCAGAAAATACCGCTCGTTGCGGCTTTGGAGATCTTGCAGCAGCTTTTTCGCCGCACCACCGTAGGTGGCAAGGTCGGACGGCAGAATATCCATATCGTAGCCGTCCCGGACAGCCTTTTTCTGCTCCTGAATCTTCATTGCATCGAGGTCGGTGATTTTGCGCTTCACCATTTTTACGGCTTCTGTCTGCTCCAATGCCTGAATATGGACATTGACGACAAGGCTACTGTCCGTATCAAGAAAATCGGTCAGTATACGGTCGGTCAGCTCCGGCGTAATGATCTGCAAAAAACTTGCAGCGCAGAGCTTGCCGCCCATCTGGAACATACGGCTATTCTTGAACGCAAAGGAGGATGGCGCGATAAAGTCCTTGGTGGAAAGCCCGCCAGCGGCAAGCCACTTCCAGTCAAAGTTGAAGCGTTCTCCATCCGGGTGCATGATGCCGTGCAGCACCTCCAAGCGCTCCTTGCCGTCCAGCACACGGGACACCGCACCCATGATTTTGAAGTAGCCCTGAATATCCAGCGAGATACGCGACAGCCTTGCCCGTGCCGCCTTGAGGTTATCGGCTTCAATGGTATAGGTGATGTACTTGGTTTTCACGCTGCCGTTGTTGCCGCGGGCGAGCTGCCGCGTGAGAATGTCCGTCTGCTCCTGCCGGATCGGGTCTAAACCGTCATTGCAGGGCGGCATTTCAAAGCTCCGAGCAAGCTGCTCCCGGTCAGACTTACGGTTGGGATAGGTGAACTGCACATGGATGGAAGAATCCAAATAGTTATACAGATCGCAGAGATATTCAAAAATAGCCGTCTGATCGTCAGGCTGCGCGAGCAAATAGTTGATGTCAAAAAACTCAATGCTCTGCGAATAGCGCCTGTTTCCGAGATAGCAGATGCCGTCCGGGTACATGATCTGATAGGGTATCGTGTCCTGCGCGGTATGGGGCTTGCCGTCACCGCGATATTTACGAATGACGGCTTCAATCTGTTTTCTTTCGGCGCGGGTGAGCTTGGGCTTGTCCGCCATGCTTTTTGCTTCCGCGCTGTCTGCTCTTTTCGACAATCGCCTTTACCTCCTGTTCCATTTGATATTGACACACAAGGGCGTCGTATGCGTTGACGGTCTGATAGGGGCGCTCCTTGGGGCGCAGAAAGCAGCTTTCTATGATCTGCCGCCCCACCACTTCAAGGGGCTGCCCGTTCTTCTCATACACCCCAAACAGAAAACCGGGGAGCATGACAACGATCATCACCATTGCCGCAGCCGTCGTCCCGATGCCGCCTTTGAGCAAAAAGAAAAGCGGCACTCCCATGAGCGCCGCCAGCCCAAAACAAATAAGCTGCCGCTTTGTCAAATTGAAAAGCACCTTGGATTTGATTTTCGTCAAATCTTTTGGCACGTTTACATAGGCCATGCGCTAACTCCTTTCCGCAAGCGTAATATCGCTTGCAATTTCATTGCCCCATGCGTCCCAGCCCGGCGTTTTCTGCCGGGCGAACAACTCCACGCGGGGCAGATCGCCCATGAGCGCAAGAATCTTGTCCCGCGCTTCATCCGGCTTTTTACTGTGCTGCTCAATGGGACTGATGATAAACTGATGTACGCCTGCCGACTGCCGTTTGGGTTTGCCCTTGGTCGCCAGCAGACAGATTTCCGCATTGCTGCGTGTCCAGTAGCCCATGCCGTAAAACCATGACGGACTTTTGCGGTTGCGTTTGAGCCAGACGAACGCCACGGTTTTATACCGAAAGCCCCATGTGCGGATCAGTCGCAGGGCTTCGGGAAGCTGCGGAAAGGTCGCCCAGAGGAACAGGGCGCAGTCTTTCGCCGCCAGCTCCGGCACGGGCAGGGCGCAAAGCCCGTCAATGCTCATGGTGGGATAGTGATTTTCTGCCGCGCCCTGCACCTTTCTCTGCTCATAGCGCCACGGCGGGTCTGCGTAAATGATGTTGTACGTTCCGATAGGCAAGCCCTCCGTCAATGGGCGCTGAACACGGCCTTTGCCATACTGCCCGTTTTGAACAGGCAGAAGCACAGCAGCACCGTATAGCCCATTGCCAGCCAGATTGCGCCGGACACGTCGCCCGTCGCGGAAATGCTCTGAATCAAGACCGAGTAGATGCCCACGACCACCATAATCAAGAACGCCTGAAAGCCCAGCGCCAGCAGAGATTTCAGATAATTTTGCCCGACATTGCGCCATTCTCCGTTTGTCATGGTAGCAAGCGGGATGGGTCCCAGCGAGGTCACAAGATATATTTCAATCATTCTCCCGTAGACCACCAGCATAATGCAGATGGAAAGAATGTTCATCGTCAGCCCGACAAACAGAGATTGAAACCACAGTCCAATCAGTCCGCCAAGGCTCATAGCTTCCAGCGACGTTTGCAGATCACCCACAATGGAATCTATGTCAATGCTGGTATTGCCGATTATCACGCCTGCGCTCTGATTGACGACCTGCTGCGCTGCATCAAAAACGCCCATGACGATATTCCAAGTGTTCGTGACAATCAGAACAGCCGCATAGGTTTTGAACACCCATTTGAAGAACATAAAGGTGTCAATGTCCGATGAATATTGTCAAGACGGTTTTTCAAATGAAACTGTAAACACTTTGCGAGCAGACCGGATTCGCAGAGTATTTCGGGCAAAAATGGCTTGAAATCAGGCGTCAAAAATCAATGTTTGCCGGATTCGTGAAGTATCTGCCATCTGTGCGTATGGATTGCACCGTTCCGCGATTCACGGAGTCGTGCAGCCGGTGCGCGGCTTCGTGTGACTTTTTACGGTGCGACTGGTTATCGTCCGATTCCGTGAAGTGCAAAGGTACGTCCTGCGTACAGAGCATCGACTGTGGCGCTCAAAATCGCCAGAAATGAAAAAAGCCCTGTGCCGCGTTCGATACGCAACACAGGGCTAAAGTTGATTTGAAATCAAAAAGCAATTAGGCTGACAAATTCCGGTTTGTTGAACTATCAGTTTACTTTTACTCCTTGCAAATCAACACACTTCAAACGGTCTGCTTCGGCAGGCCGCGAAGTCCATCGGCTATTTGCCGATGGACTTCGCTGTTTATTGCTTTTTCACATATTTCTCCAGCATCTGATACGTTCTCAGGCTGTTGATCAGCATCTCCCTGCACATCTGCCGATGCGTTTCCTGTTGTTTCTCTTCGGAGGGCTCGTGAATGCCCAACTCAGCAAAGACCTCCTCCGCGGAGAAGAAGTGT
>OHSH01000671.1_pt1 | contig 13616 bp, 8 predicted proteins | sample 1578611 | NCBI WGS metagenome assembly OHSH01 (sample SAMEA3879576, study PRJEB24766) | human gut metagenome | biome: human-associated habitat; feature: feces | place: USA | collected 1985/1987 | reverse complement strand
AGGAGTGGGCCGAGAATGGTCTGGCAAAGATCAAGAAGGGCTACGAGAAGCTGGTCGCTAAGGGAAAGATGACTCAGGAGAAGGCTGACGCAATCGTCGCCGCCATCACCCCGGGCCTGAAGGAAGATCTGTGCGCAGACTGCGATCTGGTCGTTGAGGCTGCTTTCGAGGATATGAAGGTCAAGCAGACCACCTTCGGTGAGCTGGATAAGATCTGCAAGCCCGAGTGCGTCTTTGCTTCCAACACTTCTTCTCTGTCCATCACCGAGATCGGCAAGGGTCTGACCCGTCCCCTGATCGGTATGCACTTCTTCAACCCCGCAGACCGCATGAAGCTGATCGAGGTCATCGCAGGCTGCAACACTCCTGCTGAGACCGTTGAGAAGATCAAGGAGATCTCCGTTGCCATCGGCAAGAGCCCCGTTCAGGTCAACGAGGCTGCCGGCTTTGTGGTCAACCGCATCCTGATCCCCATGATCAACGAGGCTGCCTTCATTAAGATGGAGGGCGTTTCCGATATCGCTGGCATCGACACCGCCATGAAGCTGGGCGCTAACCACCCCATGGGACCCCTGGAACTGGGCGACTTCATCGGTCTGGACATCTGCCTGGCCATTATGGACGTGCTGTACAACGAGACCGGCGACAGCAAGTACCGTGCCTGCCCGCTGATCCGCAAGATGGTGCGCGGCGGCAATCTGGGCTGCAAGACCGGTAAGGGCTTCTACGTTTACAACGCAGACCGCACCAAGACCCCTGTTGACCAGCTGTAAGTTCTGATAAACATTTCTCCCGGCTGCGGGGAAAGCAGTCGGGAGGAATTTGTTTGCACCGGGCTATTCCGGTAAATGAAAAAAGACCTGTTAGGAGGATATAGCGATGGATTTTACTCTGTCCAAGCAGCAGCAGATGGTGCAGAAGATGTACCGCGAGTTTGCTGAAAACGAAGTCAAGCCCCTGGCTAAGAAGGTTGATGCAGAAGAGTACTTCCCCAAAGAGACCGTCGAGAAGATGGGCAAGCTGGGCATGATGGGCATTTACTTCCCCACCTCTGTCGGCGGTGCAGGCGGCGATGTGCTGTCCTACGTCATGGCCGTGGAGGAGCTGAGCAAGGTCTGCGGCACCACCGGTGTCATCGTCTCTGCTCACACCAGCCTGTGCGCTGCTCCTATTTATGAGAACGGTACCCCCGAGCAGAAGGCAAAGTACCTGCCCAAGCTGTGCAGCGGCGAGTGGCTGGGTGCTTTCGGCCTGACCGAGCCGGGCGCTGGTACCGATGCGCAGGGTCAGCAGACCATTGCCAAGGAAGATGGCGATTACTGGGTGCTGAACGGCTCCAAGATCTTCATCACTAATGCAGGCTTTGCTGATGTCTTCATCGTCATCGCCGTTACCGATAACGTGCTGGATAAGCGCGGCCGTCCCACCAAGCTCTGCTCCGCTTTCATCGTGGAGCGCACCGACCCGGGCTTCTCTGTTGGTAAGGCAGAGGACAAGATGGGTATCCGCGGTTCTTCTACCTGTGAGCTGATCTTTGAGGATTGCCGCATCCCGAAGGATCGTATGCTGGGCGTGCGCGGCAAGGGCTTCCAGCTGGCAATGGCTACGCTGGACGGCGGCCGTATCGGCATCGCTTCTCAGGCTCTGGGCATTGCCGAGGGCGCTCTGGAGGAGACCATTGCTTACGTCAAGGAGCGCAAGCAGTTCGGTCGTGCTATTGCTGCTTTCCAGAACACCCAGTTCGAGCTGGCTGAGATGAAGGCTCGTGTTGAGGCTGCTAAGTATCTGGTTTATGCTGCCGCTCTGAAGAAGCAGCAGGCTATGGATGGCGCAAAGGTTCGTTACAGCGTCGAGGCTGCACAGGCTAAGCTGATCGCAGCCCGCACCGCAAGCGATGTGACCCGCCGCTGCCTGCAGCTGTTCGGCGGTTACGGCTACACCCGTGACTACCCCATCGAGCGCATGATGCGTGATGCCAAGATCACTGAGATCTACGAGGGCACCAGCGAAGTGCAGATGATGGTCATTTCCGGCGCGCTGCTGAAGTAAGGGAGGCAAGAGTTACAATGAAAGCAATTGTTTGTGTAAAGCAGGTTCCTGATACCTCCGGCAAGGTGTCCGTCAAACCCGATGGCACTCTGGATCGTGCATCCATGGCAACCATCACCAACCCCGATGACCTGAACGCTCTGGAGGCAGCTCTGAAGCTCAAGGACGCTACCGGCTGCGAAGTCGTTGTTGTTACCATGGGTCCCCCGCCGGCAGAAGGCATGCTGCGTGAGCTGCTGGCCCGCGGCGCTGATAAGGCTGTTCTGGTCTCCGGCCGTGAGTTCGGCGGTTCCGATACCTTTGCAACCAGCCAGATCCTGGCTGCTGCCGTCAACAAGATCGGTGTTGGCCCCGAGGACGTTGTGTTCTGCGGCCGTCAGGCAATCGATGGCGATACCGCACAGGTCGGCCCCCAGATCGCTGAAAAGCTGCATCTGCCGCAGGTCACCTACGTTGCCGACATCCAGAAGGACGGCAACACCCTGACCGTGAAGCGTATGCTGGAGGACGGCTACATGATGGTCAAGGTGCAGACTCCCTGCCTGCTGACCTGCATCAAGGAGCTGAACCAGCCCCGTTACATGAGCGTCAACGGCATCTTCACCTGCTACGACAAGCCCATGGAAGTGTTCGATTACAACGCACTGAAGGACGATCCGCTGATCGAGGTCGATACCATCGGTCTGAAGGGTTCTCCGACGAACGTCTTTAAGTCCTTCACTCCTCCGCAGAAGGGCGCAGGCACCATGCTGCAGGGCGACGATGTTGCCGCCCAGCTGGCTGGCATCCTGGCCAAGAAGCACCTGATCTGATGAAAGGAGCATAGGATTACAATGGCTGATTTTAACGAATACAAAGGCGTATGGGTCTTTTGCGAGCAGCGCCAGGGCGCACTGATGTCCACTGATTTTGAGCTGGTCAGCGAGGCCCGCAAGCTGGCTGATGAGCTGGGCTGCGAAGTCACCGGCCTGCTGCTGGGCGACAACGTGGAAGGCATTGCCAAGGAGCTGGGCGGCTATGGTGCCGATAAGGTCATGGTCTGCGACAGCCCCCTGCTGAAGGATTACACCACCGACGCATACGCTAAGGTCGTGTGCGATATGGTCAACGAGTACAAGCCTGAGGTGCTGCTGATCGGCGCTACCAACATTGGCCGCGACCTCGGCCCCCGCTGCGCAGCCCGTCTGCACACCGGTCTGACCGCCGACGCTACCCATCTGGATATCGACACTGCAAAGTACATCGACTTCCTGAAGGAGAGCTCCACCATCGACCTGTCCAAGCAGAAGTTCGATATGGAAGACCGCAACCTGAAGATGACCCGTCCCGCATTCGGCGGCCATCTGATGGCTACCATCATCTGCCCCCGCTTCCGTCCCCAGATGTCCACCGTGCGTCCCGGCGTTATGAAGAAGGCTCCCTTCGATCAGGCCAAGGCTGATGCCTGCCAGATCGTCAAGCCCGCCTTCAGCCTGACCGCTGAGGACATCAAGACCGAAGTGCTGAGCGTGGAGAAGGCCGCTGAGAAGCTGGTCGACCTGATCGGCGCAGATGTCATTGTCTCCGTTGGTCGTGGCATCAGCAAGGATGTCAACAAGGGCATCGAGCTGGCCGAGCAGCTGGCAGCCGCTCTGGGCGGCGGTGTCGTGGGCGCTTCCCGTGCCGTCACCGATGCAGGCTGGATGACCGCTGACCATCAGGTCGGTCAGACCGGCAAGACTGTGCACCCCAAGATCTATGTGGCTCTGGGTATCTCTGGTGCTATCCAGCACACCGCCGGTATGCAGGATTCTGAGTGCATCATCGCTGTCAACAAGAACGAGGGTGCTCCCATCTTCGGCGTTGCTGACTACGGCATCGTGGGCGATCTGTTCAAGGTCGTGCCTGAGCTGATCAAGCAGATCGAGGCAGCAAAGGCTGCTCTGTGATCGCCTGTTCCTGAGCATTGTTCAATAGCATAGCCTGAATTGTGAGAGGCCGTTGCACATTTTTGTGCAGCGGCCTCTTTTTTGTGTTTTTTATAAAGGAGCTGTTGTGCCAGCCACTGCACAGCAGCTCCGATTTGCTCCACAGGAAAGGAACGCAGAAGGGAACACAGCGAAGCGCCACAAAAACGTACACAGAAACCACGATATGCAAAGCGGTGCATATAAATACAGCGATATACAAAACGAAACGCACCGAAGTGTCCCAAAAAGTGTGCGGAAGCTGTTGCACTTGACTTGTTTTGGCGAGAAGCGCAACACAACTGTAACGTTTTCGGACTCTTTGTTACGCTTGAGTTGCGATAAAAAGGCGAGAATTTTTTAAAAAATCTGTATTTTTTCTGCAAATCAAGCTCTAAACCTCTTGACGTCTGTATGGCTTTGTGATACTCTTGTTGCACAATAGTTGCGGATGTGATACGACAGAGTTGCAAACGAGTTGCAATATCCAAGATCACACTGCATAAGGCAACAGACCGGAGGCAATTTTATGAAGCGTGCAATGAATACCGTGAAGAATATCGCAGCAGCTGCAATGACGCTGGCTGTGTTTTTTGGCTTTGCAGGCTTCAAGCCCGTCACCGCAAACGCTGCACAGGCTGCCATGCCTGCCACCGCTTCTGTGGAAGAAGAGAACTCCTACTTTGAGGAAGACGCTTACCAGCGCAGCTTCCTGACCCTGATTAATAACGAGCGTGCACAGGCTGGTCTGGCTCCTGTTGCTCTGGGCGACAGCAACCACAACGCCGCTGCAATGGAGCGTGCCGAAGAGCTGGCAGTTTCTTACTCCTACGTTCGTCCCAACGGTCAGCGCGATTTCACCGTTCTGGCAGAGAACGGCATCAGCGATGTCTCCATCGGCGAGAACTACATGGCCGGCTGCTCCACCCCTGATTCCGCAATGGATCAGTGGATGGCTACCGACTTCACCCGTGAGCGTATCCTGAACGCCGATGCTACCACCGTGAGCGTTGGCTACTATGAGGGCGGCGTTTACAATAACTACTGGGTGCTGATCTTCTCTTACCCCGAAAATTCTCACACCGAGGATTACCGTCAGGAAGTTCTGAATCTGGTCAATGCCCAGCGCGCAAAGTATGGTCTGACTGCTCTGAAAATGGGCGATGACGCTTTGACCGCCGCTGCACAGACCCGCGCCGAGGAGATCGCCGTTGTGAACTCCCACGTCCGTCCCGATGGCTCTAAGTGCTTCACCGTCCTGAAGGACTATGGCGTCACCGATACCCCCACCGGCGAGAATGCCGCATGGGGCAGCGTCTCTCCTGAAGAGGTCGTCAACGCATGGATGAACTCCGAAGGCCATCGTGCCAATATCCTGAACCCTGAGGCTCGCAAGATGAGTGTTGGTTACTACTACAACAGCAACAGCACTTGGGGCCATCAGTGGATCCAGATCTTTACCAAGTGATTAACTGCTTTCTTCTTATAAAAAGACTGGCGGGGCCGCAAGGCTTCGTCAGTCTTTTTATTTGCGCCCGTTTGTGTTATACTTATTCTGAGTTATTATCAGGAGGATCTAACGTGGAGGATTACCGCACCGTCCGGGGCACGGCCACCGGCGAATATGAAGAGAAAAAAAGCCGCTTTATCGCACAGCTTTCCTTTGCTGACAGTGAGGAAGCTGCGGTGGCTTTTCTGGAGCAGGTGCGGGCGGCTAACCGCACCGCGCGGCACAACGTTTACGCTTACCGCCTGCGGGCGGGCAACCGCGAGCGCTATTCCGATGACGGCGAGCCGGCCAAGACCGCCGGTACGCCCGCGCTGGAAGTGTTGCAGCACAGCGGCCTGACAGACCTGATCGTGGTGGTCACCCGCTACTTTGGCGGGGTGCTGCTGGGCACCGGCGGCTTGGTGCGCGCTTACACTGCCCGTGCGCTGGAAAACGCCGAGGTGGTCACTGTGCGCAGCGTGGTGGAATTACAAGTGACAGTGGACTACGCCCTTTACGAGCGTGCATCTCTACTCATTGACGCCGCCGGGGCAAAGCAGGCACCGCCGGAGTTTACAGACCGGGTCACCCTGCGCTGGCAGATGCCGGAGCATACCGAAGCCCCGCTGCTGGAGCAGCTGCGGGAACTGACCCGGGGCAGCGCTCAGGTAACGGTGTCTGACCCGTTCTACGCACCATTTTAAAAAACAAAGTCTTTTTTGCAAACCGACACGGAACTTCCCCCTTCGACACGGCCGATGTGCTACAATTGCCGTAGCGCAGCAATTGGGATCGGCTGTGCGCAGAGGGGAGGGGAGAAGCCCGAAAAACAAAAGGAGGATCTGTATGGATGTGCGCCGGAGAACCGAGGAGATCGAACACCTCACCTTTGCACCGTGGGCGACCTTCAGCGATGCAAGCCGCGGCAGAGTCGTGCCGGAGCCGCAGGACCCGCTGCGCCCGGTGTTCCAGCGGGATCGCGACCGGGTGCTGCACTGCAAGGCCTTCCGGCGTCTCAAGCAGAAAACGCAGGTGTTCCTCTCGCCGGAAGGTGACCTGTACCGCACCCGGTTGACCCATACGCTGGAAGTTTCGCAGATCGCCCGCACCATTGCCCGGGGTCTGCGCCTGAACGAGGATCTGACCGAGGCCATCAGCCTTGCGCATGATCTGGGGCACACTCCCTTTGGCCACGCAGGCGAAAAGGCACTGAACGACCTTTGCCCGGACGGCTTCCACCATTATATGCAAAGCCTGCGTGTGGTAGACCGGCTGGAAAAGGACGGCGAGGGCCTTAACCTGACATGGGAGGTGCGCAACGGCATCGTTACCCACACCAAGGGCACATGGGCGGCTACCCCGGAAGGGCGCATCGTGCGTCTTGCGGATCAGATCGCCTTTGTCAACCACGATATCGAGGACGCCGTGCGCGCCGGTGTGCTGGACGCTGCCACCCTGCCCAAGGACTGCACGGCAGTGCTGGGGCAGACTAAGTCCGCCCGCATCACCACTATGATCAACAGCATCCTCACCCACAGCGAGGAAGATGTCCGCATGGGCACCGAGGAATACGAGGCTTTTCTCGCTTTGCGGGATTTCATGTACGCCACCGTGTATGTGGACAAAAACGCCAAGCGCGAGGAGCAGAAGGTGGACAAGCTTATCGCGGAACTGTACGAGTACTACCTGACCCATGTGGATCAGATGTCCAACTTTTATGTGCAGCTGGCCTATCAGGAGGGACGGGAACGCGCCGTCACCGACTATATCAGCGGTATGAGCGACGAGTTTGCCATCCGCACTTTTGAAGAACTGTTCGTGCCCCAGAAATGGCACGTCCTTTAAAACTGGAGAGGTCGTTTAAAACAACATGATCCCACATGAATACATCGAGGAACTTACCCGCCGCACCGACATCGTGGAACTGGTGGGCAGCTATGTGCAGCTCAAGCGCAAGGGACGGCTGTACGGCGGTCTGTGCCCCTTTCACAGCGAAAAAACGCCGTCCTTCTATGTGTACCCTGACACCCAAAGCTTTTACTGCTTCGGCTGTCAGGCAGCCGGAGATGCCATCAGCTTTGTCAAAAAGATCAACAATATCAGCAGCGGCGAGGCCATCAAGATGCTGGCTTCCCGCGCCGGTATGCCGGAGCCGCAGGAGGACGACAAGACCGGACGTCTGCGCAGCCGGGTGCTCTCCATGAATAAGGAGGCCGCCCGCTTCTTCCACGCCTGCCTGAACTCTACCGTGGAGGAGGCACGGCAGGCGCGCGCTTACTGGCGGCGGCGCGGGCTGGACGATAAGACTATCGTCCGGTTCGGGCTGGGCTATGCCCCCAACGATGGGCAGGCACTGTACCAGTACCTGCGGGATAAGGGCTACAACCAGCAGGAACTGGACGCCAGCGGCTTGTTCAAACGCAGCCAGTCCGGGCGCATCTACTGTCTGTTCTGGAAGCGTGTCATGACCCCTATTTTTGATCTGCGCGGCAACATCATTGCCTTTGGCGGGCGCGTGATGGACGACTCCAAGCCCAAATACGTCAACAGCCCGGAAACGCTGGTCTATCACAAATCCGAGACGGTGTTTGCCATGCAGATCGCCAAGCGCAGCGCCTCCCGGCGGTTCGTGCTGTGCGAAGGCTACATGGATGTCATCAGTATGCAGCAGGCGGGCATCGATACCGCCGTCTGCGCCTGCGGCACCGCCCTGACCCCCGGACAGGTGCGCATCATCAGCGAATATGCCGATGAGGTCATTCTGAGCTATGACTCGGACGAGGCTGGCCAGAAGGCGACCCTGCGCTCACTGGAACTGTTCCGCAACAGCCCGGTAAAGGTGGGCGTTTTGCAGATTCCCGGCGCAAAGGACCCGGACGAATACATCAAAAAATACGGCCCGGAGCGTTTTCAGGCACTTCTGGACGGGGTGGGCAATGCGTTGGACTTCCGGCTCAAGCGCCTGCGAGACCAGTATGATCTCTCGCAGGATGCGCAGCGGCTGCAATATGTAAAGGAAGCCGTGGAGATGCTGGCCGAGCGCTCTAACCCCACTGAGCAGGAGGTGTACGCCGGGCGGCTGGCAGAGGAGACCAACATCTCCAAAACCGCTATTCTGGCGCAGCTGGGCACCGCAGCAAAGCGGGCGGGCGGCAAGTACCGCCGGGAGAAAAACCGCGAGCTGCTGCGCTCCGGCGAGATGGATCAGATCAAGGTGCCTTACAGCGCAGGCGGCAGTCAGGCGCTGGGCATCGCCAGCGCCCAGCAGCGGCTGCTGGCAGCCATCCTGCGGGAGCCGCGCTATCTGGAACTGGCCAAGCAGCAGCTGACGGCGGAGCAATTCATCCAGCCGCAGCAGAAGGAACTATACGAAGCGATGCTCAATTGCAGCCGGGAGGGCGTGGAACTCAGCCTGACTGCACTGCGGGCATTTGTAAGCGAAGAAGCATTGAATGAACTGAGCCGGCTTGCGGCACAATACAGCGATGTGAACTGCACTCCGGACGATATCCGTCTGTATCTGGACAGGATCGCCCGGGGAATGCCGGTTGCTAGCAAAGCTGCTGCAATGTCTGGCGATGAGATCACACAGTATCTTCAGTCGATGCGCGAAAAAAAGCAGGGGACGCTGCCCGAACAAGACTGATCCCTGTTTTCCCTCCGGCTGGAGCTGGAGAGAAAAGGAGCAGGAATCATGCAGAAATTGTCGCAAACGGAAGAACTTGCCCGCAGCCTTGCCGCAAAGGCTCACCGTCACACCCTGACCACGGAGCAGATCAGCCGTGCCATGGAAGAAGCGGATTTTGATATTGCACAGCTGGACGAGCTTTACGCGGCGCTGGAGCAGCGGGGCGTTCATCTGGCAGAGGAGGAGCCTGCCGAGCTGCCTGTGCTGGATGATGCCCAGATCGGCAGGCTGGAGAATGAACTTTCCTCAGAGGGCGTAGCACTGGATGACCCAGTCAAGACCTATTTAAAGGAGATCGGCCGGGTGCCGCTGCTGACCGCCGGACAGGAGATGGCGCTGGCAAAGGCTGCCCGGGCCGGGGATGCAGATGCCCGCCGCGCCTTGAGCGAAGCAAACCTGCGGCTGGTGGTATCGGTAGCCAAGCGCTACGCCGGGCGTGGACTGCCTTTTCTGGATCTCATTCAGGAGGGCAACCTCGGCCTGATGAAGGCTGCTGAAAAGTTTGAGCCGGAGCGGGGCTTCAAGTTCTCCACCTACGCAACCTGGTGGATCCGTCAGTCCATCACCCGCGCCATTGCGGATCAGGGACGCACCATCCGTATCCCGGTGCATCTGGTGGAGAGCATCAACCGGGTCAAGAAAACGGCAGGCGATCTGCTGCACAAAAATGGGCGGGAGCCCACCGTGGAGGAGATCGCCGCCGCACTGGATATGGAGCCGGACAAGGTGCGGGAACTGTTGCAACTGTCGCAGGAACCCATCAGTCTGGAAACGCCGGTGGGGGAGGAAGAGGACGCCCATCTGGAGGACTTTATTCAGGACGAGGACGCCGGTGTCCCGGTGGACGAAGCCGGGCGCCAGCTGCTGCGGCGGGAACTGCTGCACGTCCTTAAAAGCCTGACGCCCCGGGAGGAGAGGGTCATCACCCTGCGCTTTGGTCTGGAGGATGGCCGTGCCCGCACCCTGGAAGAACTGGGCAAGGAGTTCAACGTGACCCGGGAGCGGGTGCGTCAGATCGAAGCAAAGGCGCTGCGCAAGCTGCGCCACCCCAGCCGCGCAAAGCTGCTGCGGGATTATCTGGACGAGTGAGCATTCTATATAATAGGACAAGGCCGCTGCACGGCGTTCCGTGCGGCGGTCTCTTCTTTTTGCGGCAGGGAAGCGGAAAAGTAATACCTCCGGGCGCAAGAGCAAAGATAGACAAATTGCACAAGGGTATTATGAACAGGAACGTGCAAAATAAAAAAATCAAGTACTTGGAAAACAAACGGCTACACGCTGCCGGGCGTTCGAAAACAAACCGAAAATTAAATTTATTTCGGCAAAAAACTGAAAAATGGCTTGACAACAGGGGTTTTGGGGTGTATACTGCATTAGTATCACATAATGGACTAGTGCGTCAAAAAGGGAACTGTGATGGCTGCCGCTTGAGGGGTCACCCCGAAAAGTTTGTGCAAAATGCCGGAAGGTTCCGCAGGACGCGGGTCGAATTATGTGTGTCTGCTCAAATTTGACCCGCGTATACGACATCCCGTAGAATATAAAAGTAAGGAGTGGTTGATTTTATGATGAAAGTCAAGCCCGTAAAGCTCGGCAAAACCGAGCGCATGAGCTTCTCCCACATCGACGAAGTCATCAGTATGCCGAACCTGATCGAGGTGCAGAAGAACTCGTATCAGTGGTTCCTGGATGAAGGCCTGAAGGAGGTCTTCCACGATATCGGCACCATTGAGGACTACACCGGCAATCTGGCACTGAGCTTTGTGGACTTCCGGCTGGATAAGGAGCCGAAGTACAGCATCAAGGAGTGCAAGGAACGCGACGTTACCTATGCAGCCCCCCTGCGCGTCACCGCCCGTCTGCTGAACAAGGAGACCGGCGAGGTGAAGGATCAGGAGATCTTCATGGGCGACTTCCCCCTGATGACCGACGCAGGTACCTTTGTCATCAACGGTGCCGAGCGTGCAATCGTCAGCCAGCTGGTCCGCTCTCCCGGTGTGTTCTACGGCCATGCTAAGGATAAGGTTGGTAACGACCTGTACAGCGCCACCATGAACCCCAACCGCGGTGCATGGCTGGAGTACGAGACCGATGCCTCCAATGTGTTCTATGTCCGTATCGATAAGAACCGCAAGCTGCCCGTCACCGTGCTGTGCCGTGCACTGGGCCTGTCCTCTAACGAGGATATCCTGAACTACTTCGGCGAGGACGAGCGCATTCTGGCCACGCTGGAAAAGGATACCACCAAGAACCGCGAGGAGGGCCTGCTGGAGGTCTACCGCAAGCTGCGCCCCGGCGAGCCCCCCACGGTGGAGTCCGCTACCAGCCAGATCGATATGCTGTTCTTCGATCCGCGCCGGTACGACCTGTCCCGCTTCGGCCGCTATAAGATGAATAAGAAGCTGTCTCTGGCACGCCGCATCATGGATCATGTGGCCGCAGAGAACGTGGTGGATCCCTTCACCGGCGAGATCCTTGTCGAGGCCGACAAGAAGATCGACCGCAAGCTGGCTGAGCAGATCGATGCTGCCGGCGTGAATCTGGTCGTGCTGAAGATCGATGATCCCATGAAGGATCAGCCCCACAAGGTCAAGGTCATCACCAACGGCTGCGTGGACGCACAGGCCATCATCGACAGCTACTACCCCGCATTCAAGGGTGTGGATGTCAAGGAGTGCGGCATCAACGAGCGCTGCTGCCTCAAGGAGCTGCGCAAGATCCTTGATAACGCCTCCAGCGCCGAGGAGGTCATGGAGAGCCTGAAGAAGGATCACGACCTGCTCATCGGCCGTACCGTCACCATCGACGATATCCTGTCCTCCATCAACTACCTGAACGGTCTGGGCTACGGCATCGGCACCACCGATGATATCGACCATCTGGGCAACCGCCGTATCCGCAGCGTGGGCGAGCTGCTGCAGAACCAGTTCCGCATCGGTTTCTCCCGTATGGAGCGCGTCATCCGTGAGCGCATGACCCTGCAGAGCCAGGATCAGAGCGTCATCACTCCGCAGGCACTGATCAACATCCGTCCTGTGGTCGCCGCCATCAAGGAGTTCTTCGGCTCCTCTCCGCTGTCTCAGTTCATGGACCAGAACAACCCTCTGGCTGAGCTGACCCACAAGCGCCGTCTGTCTGCTCTGGGCCCCGGCGGTCTGAGCCGTGACCGCGCAGGCTTCGAAGTCCGCGACGTTCATTACAGCCACTATGGCCGTATGTGCCCCATTGAGACCCCTGAAGGCCCCAACATCGGTCTGATCTCCTATCTGGCATCCTACGCCAAGATCAACGAGTATGGCTTCGTTGAGGCCCCCTACCGCAAGGTCAAAAAGACTTACGACGAAAACGGCAAGCTGATCGATCAGGTCGTTACCGATGAAGTTGAGTATATGACCGCTGACGTTGAGGACGAGTACGTTGTTGCTCAGGCCAACGAGCCTCTGGATGAGACCAAGCACTTCATCCGTCCCCGCGTTTCTGCCCGCCGCCGCGATGACATCCTGGAAATCGATGCCGATAAGGTCGATTATATGGACGTTTCGCCCCGAATGATGGTCTCTGTTGCGACCGCCTGCATCCCCTTCCTGGAGAACGATGACTGTAACCGTGCTCTGATGGGCTCCAACATGCAGCGTCAGGCAGTGCCTCTGATGGTCACCCAGCAGCCCATCGTGGCTACCGGTATGGAATACAAGGCTGCCACCGACTCCGGCACCGCTGTTCTGGCAAAGAACGACGGTATCGTTGAGAAGATGGATGCCGACCATGTGGTGGTCCGCAACACCAAGGGTGAGCTGGAGGATTACGCTCTGGTCAAGTTTGCCCGCTCCAACGCAGGCACCTGCATCAACCAGCGCCCCATCGTAGAAGTGGGCGAGACCGTCACCGCCGGTCAGGTGCTGGCCGATGGCCCCGCAATGCGCAACGGCGAGATCTCTCTGGGTAAGAACGCCCTGATCGGCTTCATGACCTGGGAGGGCTACAACTACGAGGACGCCGTCCTGCTGAACGAGAAGATCGTGCGTGAGGACGTGTACACCTCCATCCACATCGAGGAGTACGAGACCGAGAGCCGCGATACCAAGCTGGGACCCGAAGAGATCACCCGCGACATCCCCAACGTCTCCGAGGATGCCCTGAAGGATCTGGACGAGCGCGGCATCATCCGCATCGGTGCCGAGGTCAAGAGCGGCGATATTCTGGTCGGCAAGGTCACCCCGAAGGGCGAGACCGAGCTGACCGCCGAGGAGCGCCTGCTGCGCGCCATCTTCGGCGAGAAGGCCCGCGAGGTCCGCGACACCTCCCTGCGTGTGCCCCACGGCGCTTACGGCATCATCGTGGACGTCAAGGTGTTCACCCCGGAGAACAGCGACGAGCTGCAGCCCGGTGTGCGCGAGGTCGTCCGCTGCTATATCGCCCAGAAGCGTAAGATCAGCGTCGGCGA
>OHSH01000667.1_pt1 | contig 13767 bp, 12 predicted proteins | sample 1578611 | NCBI WGS metagenome assembly OHSH01 (sample SAMEA3879576, study PRJEB24766) | human gut metagenome | biome: human-associated habitat; feature: feces | place: USA | collected 1985/1987 | reverse complement strand
CGGAATACTGCCACGGCGTTCCTTTCAGCTCACTGTCCAGATTCCGATGATAGAGATAGCCGCAGCAGTCTGCCTCAAAATTGTAGTACCACCGGCTGAATACCGGCCTGTCGCCCGGATGCCACGGTGTAATGCGATCCCGGGAATAACCGTAATAGTAGCTTTCGCTGGCTATGATCTTGCTGCCGTCCCATTGAAGAAACAACCGTGCGTTTTCATAAACATGAAACTCCGGCGTGTCGCTTTTCGGATAACGGCGGTAGGCTTTTACGAAACGAATGATCATTTCGTTGCTACCCAGCCGCTGAATAACCTGTGCAGTAGAACGGTCAACTATATATCCGCGGCGCCCACGGCTCTTAAAGGTGATTTTCCTCTTGCAGTGTGGGCAAATGCCTTCGCCGTTGTGCTTGGCTTCAGCGACCGATACATTATGCTTGCAGGCAGTACAGTATGCGTTTTTCGGCGCTTTTCCCTTGGCATAATCATAGAAGATATAATGCGGCAGGGTCTCTCTGTGCATAAAGCCTTTGATGTCCCTGGGTAATGCGCCTACCGGTTTCATCCGCTCGATGATCCTGCGCTGCTTTTTCAGTTCATTTTCCACATGGCACATCACACAGGAAGTATCCTTTTCCTTTGCGAACTCCACGAACTTGGAAAGACTGAAATCCAGCACATTGTCGCCAGCCATAACCAGCAAATCATCAGCTAAATTCAGCTTTTCCACCGCCAGCTGAATATCTTTGACTGCTCCCAGACGAGTTTCATTGGTGCTTGTGCCATCGTCGATTACAGTAATCTCATAAGGCCGCGTCTTTTGCTTATTGCTTTTCCAATCCTCAAAATGCTGCGCGAACTTGTGGTTGGAAATTACCACAAATTCGTCAATATCGGTGGTATCCACTAAATCATCCACCAGCCAATCGAGGATGGACTTTTCTCCCACTTTCAGGAGCGGCTTCGGAAAATTCTCCGTCAGCGGATAAAGCCGTGTAGCGTAGCCCGCTGCTAAAATCAAACATTTCATCTATGTATTCTCCTTACAGTTCCACACCATCGGCACTCTCGCACAGATGGAAACTGTACTTACCACGCATCTCCGGGAATGCAGTGAGATACTTTCGTTCCACTTCTTCCCGGATGTCATCTGCCTTATTGGGATCGATCAACGCCATACAGCACCCCTTAAAGCCAGCACCACTGAAGCGCCCACCGTAAATGCCAGCGGTCTCCCTCATAATCTCGTAGAGTTTGATCTGCTCCGGCGCACCGGATTCCCAGTTGTGGATACTGCTCCATCCAGATTCAAAGGACAGGCGTCCATACTCTTCTAGATCGCCTCGCCGCCATGCTTCCGCACCGGCTTCCACACGCTTGAACTCGGTATACCAATGTTCACAGCGTTTGGCCCATTGCACCGGCAGCTTATCTTTATAGGTCTGGTAGATTTCATACGAAACATCACGGGCATTGGCCTCATTGAACTTTCCGTAGTCAAGACCCGCAAAAGCCTGCAAGGCGTAAATGCCTGAACGCAACTCATCCACTCGCATATTGTATTTAGAGCCAGCCAAGCTGTGCTCCAAACCGCTGAAAAATACCGCAATCTTGTAAGGTTTCATGTTGGGATTCGTGGAAATCAGCTCGTAGCTGTTATCCTTACAGTCCAGATACAGCAAGTGGTCTTTTTTACTCAGAACCTCGCAGCTCTGATCCAGGGTTCCTACATTAACACCCACATATTTTTTTTCTGCCTCGAACGCAATGCTGATCAGCGCTGAAGAACTCAGCTTGATTCCATTGACCTGGCATAGCGCCTCCAAAAAAGACAGGATCACAGCCGCAGAGGAAGAAAGCCCTCCGATAGGCAAAGAGCCCTCAATGACACCACTGAGTCCTACTGTCAACGGAAACCGATTGCTCAGCGCCCAAGTCGCTCCCCGCAGGTAGTCTGCCCAGTCACCCGTTTTTTCGCCAATCTCCCGGATATGCCACTGGGCACGTTTCGGGAATTGAAGACTGCACATTTCAACAACGCCATTCATCTTTGGCTTGTATGCAATATGGATTCCTTTATCAATCGCAAGTCCTGTGATCTTTCCTAAGTTGTGATCACTGTGGGCACCAACGGGGCAAATCCGATAGGGGCAAAAGCTAATGTCCACGGGATCTTTTCCATATATTTCGTAGAATCTTTCCTCGCAGCGCATATAATTCCTCCCACCGCCTTATTCCATATAGAACTTTTTATACCACTCAGCAAACTTCCGCAGGCCATCACGCAGCGGAGTGTGAGGCTTAAAGCCAAAGTCACGCTCCAACGGCTCGGTGTCTGCAAAGGTGACAGGCACATCACCGGGCTGCATGGGAACCAGTTCCTTATGAGCCTCGAAATCATAATCTGCAGGCAGCACACCAGCACGCACCAGTTCCTCTGATAGGATCTGCACAAAGTCCAGCAGATTCTCCGGGTTGGAATTACCGATGTTGTAAACCGCATAGGGAGGAATGGGCAGACCATCTTCGCCATTCTTCTTTTCGGGCGCTTTTGCCATCACGCGGACAACGCCTTCCACGATGTCATCCACATAGGTAAAGTCACGCTTGCAGTTGCCGTAGTTGAAAATCTTGATTGTTTCGCCGTTCACCAGCTTGTTGGTAAATCCAAAATATGCCATATCCGGACGACCGGCAGGACCATACACCGTAAAGAAACGAAGACCGGTAGAGGGAATATTGTAAAGTTTGGAGTAGGCATGTGCCATCAGCTCATTGGACTTCTTGGTGGCAGCATACAGGGATACCGGGTTGTCCACCTTATCGTCGGTGGAGTAGGGCACCTTCTTATTGCTACCGTAGACGGAGCTGGAAGATGCATACACCAGATGCTCCACGGGATAGTGGCGGCAGGCTTCCAGAATGTTGTAGAAGCCAATCATGTTGCTCTCGATGTACGCATCCGGGTTGGTGATGGAATAGCGAACACCAGCCTGAGCGCCCAGATTGACCACAATGTCTGGGTGATACTGCTCAAAAATACTGTTGATGAGAGCTTTATCCGCAAGGTTGCCCTTGATAAAGGTATAATTCTCGAACTTCTGAAGCTCTGCCAGGCGAGCCTCCTTGATACGAACATCATAATAATCGTTCATGTTGTCCAAGCCAATGACATTGGTATCTGGCTCAGTGGTCAGGATACGTTTGGCAAGGTTGGAACCGATGAAACCGGAGGAACCGGTAATGAAAACAACATTACTCTGCATATAAACAACTCCTTTTAAACTTTTGGATTGACCATTGGCAGTGATATAAGCTCTCTTACACACCCATTTATCAAGCCAGCCTTTGATTTTTTTCTTTTATATTTCTTAACACTGATTTAATCACATGAACCATTGGGCGCAATGCTGCCTTTATCTTATTTTCATAGAAAATATACATTTTTTCATCCATATATTCCACAAACGGAATTCCAGCCTTTTGTTTTGCATATTCTTTAAAATCTACAATTTCCTCAGAATATTCTTCGCATAAAGTTTTCAGTTGATCATAGCAATCTTTCTTATCTGGTCGTTTCCATTCATGCGCGTGAAATACAGCCGTATAACATCCATATTTTCCAATTCGAGGGCACCCACCTGATCGACACGGAATACATATAATTCCTTCACGAACAAATGGCTTACTGCTTTTTCCGTCTGAAACGTATTTAAAACCATTTGCGGATAGCGCTCTTAAAGTATTTTCATCATAGGAATGTGCTGGTGCAAAGAAAATGTCTGTTTTGATTCCATGAGAAGCCAGTATTTCTTTTCCTTTTCGAATTTTTTCATATTGTTCCTCATAGCTATGTCCAGCAAATTCCGAACGGAATGTATCATTCACAATTCCACGTACAGCTGTGTCATATACATGAAGATATCCGTGCATTGCAATTGCAAAACCATCAGCCTGTAACGACTTAAGGTAATCCCAAAAATCCCTCTGCGGTGGATCAATTAATAAATCTGGATCTTGACAGTCTGGAATTACACCTATCAGCGGTTTCACGTGATACAGCTTTAAAATTTTCATCGCACGATTCCACTGACTCCAATCCATCGTTGGGCAGATATCATCAAATCGAACTAAAATTTTTCTCATCTTTAAATTTCATCTCTTCATTTTTTTCTTTTGATAGAGCTTTGCCGCAGGTATTGAGGGAAACCACATCAGATAAAACAGACACTTGTTTTTTACTCCCTTTAGTGCACATCCTTTCCGAAATTTCTGTTGCGTCGCATCCTGACGCAAAATATGGTTCATGATACAGTATCTCAGCAACTCTTTTGCATAGCTTCCGCCATCCTGATAAGTTTTCCAATCATTAAGAAACTGTGTACTCTCCCATAGTGCATTTTTACAATTTTGAATTGTCTTTTTATGCCCTGCGGAAAGTCCAGACGACAAGTGATCTGAGCCGTCTTGATGATAGATTTGTACCATGTCATTGATGTAATACGAACAATAATTTCCATCTAATTTGCGCCACAAAATATTTTCTGTCATAAATGTTACACCCTCTGGCTCTGGGAACAAATTCTCCTTCATCACATTTGTTACAAAGCATCCAACATGTTCTCCACCAGATTTATAACATGCTCTCCGTGCTTTATCCCATGGCATTCTATTAATATCCTTCGGGAAGGGTTCTCCAACTCTCGCTCCTTGTTCGTCCATAGACTGAGCAACAATTTCACGGTATTTGGTTTTTTCTTGTTTTGGAATTTTTTTCCATACACTCCAAATTATTTTCAGTGCATCTGGAAGCATTTCATCATCCGAATCTAGATTTATAAGAAGCTCTCCATGTGCATTTTTATAACCCAAATTTCTTGCTGTATGTACTCCGCCATTCTCTTTCTTAATATATAGCACTGGATGTTTTGTGGTCTGCATAAATTGTTCTACCACTTCATCAGTATTATCTGTCGACCCATCATTTACAATGATATACTCCCAATCTAAAAAATCCTGGTTTTCGATTGACCGGATTGTCCTTAACAGCGTATCTTTTCGATTATATGTCGGGGTCAAAACAGTTATTTTTACATCCCTATTTTCATCCCAATATTTGTTTTTGTACTGTTCCATTTTTGTTCCCCCAAAAAAATTGCAATTCTACTAATTTTCGCTCACTTACTCATCATTTTTCGCATCTTTTGCTATACTTTTGCACGTAAAGAACAAGCAGCATAAAGATTATAATCCTCGTTGTATCGTCCACCAAATGACATCTTAAATCGATCAATTCCATTTGATTCATCGCATGAAGCAATCCCACCCCAGTCGTATTCCTTTACTATAAATTTGCCTCATACTCTCCTATTTATTTTTTTGTCACCATTGTTAATATAATTTGAACTATCATTTGCTTTGCTTCTGTAAATCGTTTCGTTTTCAGAAACGCAACCCAAAACAGCGTACCTGCAACAACCACTGCAATCAGCCCACACACTACGAGCTGTACGATTCCGTCAAAAGGTAAGCAGGTACAAATTACATATACGATTGCTGATGATGTCAATGCAATTAGCGCATATTGAACCTGATCTAAGTTGTAACGTATTTCATCTTTTCCCATGAAATATGTTTTGAATAGTTTATGTGTCCGAACGGAATAATTGAATATAGCAATTGTAAATATCGTCGCACACAGAATGCCAGTAACGCCAAATAACTTTCCTAATATAATATTCAAGAATAAATTTCCAAATGCCTCTAGAATATAACTCCATTTTAAAGCGTTCCACATTCCTGTTCCATCAATATACTGGTTCCTAATATTGTTCATATTGATTAAATAAAAATACAGGCTAAACAACAGCATATCTCTATCCGAAAGCATCAGTCTTCTTCCGACCCAAATTTGCATAAATGGTTGGTACATTGCTACCATACATGTTGTGCAAATTATGTTCAAGCCAGAAAATAGAAATTGAAATTTTCTAAGGTCATGATAATTTTTTTCTGCAGACTCACAAGAAATACTATTACCTACACTTCCTGCCAATGAGTTTCCTATAACCGAGAGAACACCGTATACGGCAGAATAAATATAATAATAGTTTCCATAAACAGTTGTTTCTACAAGGCCAAAAAAAGAGGAGATGACAATGCTATCAAATGAATTACGAAAGGTGTTGCAGAGCCTGTCAATCATTAACGCCTTTGTCTGCTTTTTCATCTCTTCTGGAACCTTTAGCTTCAGATTTTTCTGACAGACAATATTAGGATAACGCGCTTTCGTACTCTTCTGAATCAGAAAATTCGAAAAAATTGTTCCTACAATTTGAATCATTACATAACTATAGAAATTCTTTGTAATCAGCAGAAATGTAAATTGTATCAGATAACGGAGTGTATCTACTACCGTGCGGATATTGTTCGTAATATCACTACGCTGATCTGCTAAAAGGAGAGTTTCTTTATATGCAAATAAATAATAACTAATAGTTGAATTTACAAGGTACAAGAAATACAAAGCGTACAGATCAATTTCCTGTGGATAATTTCCACTAATCAAATAACGAAGAAATGGCATAATGCAGAGACCGCTGCCAAAGACAACGGTTCCAACAATATTATAAACTTTACGAATCAACGTCAGATAGTAGCAAATCTGATTCCAATTCTGTTCCGCCATTGGTTTATACATACAATAGACAACAGCTGTATTAAACCCAAGTTCGGCTAGATTCAACACCCCCAGAATCGATGTAAAGAGACTGGAAAGACCTGTATATTCCGCACCTAGAACTGTAAGAATTACGGTTCGGTTAATAAAAGGAAGTAAAATTGTGACTCCTCGATAGATCAATCCTGAAAAGATATTTCGTGTTGTATTTTTAGTTCTACTATCAGACATTTCTCATGGCCTCTTCATACATTTTCTCTAGTTCTTTCACATTTTGCCTGATGTCCCATTCTTGCAGATTCTCATATTGAATAGGTTTATCTTCCTTTGTCAACACAAGTAACTCATTCGCCCAAGCCTTTGGCCCTTGATCTAATCCCAGAAAACGTATTTTATTTGAGACCTTTGCCGTTTGAGGCACCCCTTTTGATGCAACACATGGTAAGCCTGCTGCCTGCATTTCAATTACTGCAATGCCGAGACCTTCCGAAATGGATGGGAAGATCGCTGCATCTGAAGCTCGGAGTATTTCTGGAACATCTGTCCGATCATGGAGAATTTTATAGGAATCCTCAAGCCCTTCGGACTTAATTTTTTCCTCAACCCGCTGTTCCGTTTCGCCTTTTCCTACCATAAGAAGAAATGCCTCGGGTAATTTCTTTTTTATCTCTTTAAAAATATCAACAAGAAAGACGTGATTTTTTACCGGATCAAATCGTCCAACGTGTACGATTACAAAGGCGTTTTGTGGAACACCTAAGTTCATGCGTTTTCTATTTCGATCAATCGGTTGCCCAAATGCAGATAGGTCAATTCCATTATTCAAAATTTTAGTTGCATCTGTTTTGAACATCTTGTTCATCGCAATTTTCATGTTACCATTTAATGCAATCATTTGAACGCCATGATGCTTTATCAACCACCTCAAATTATTTACAGCCTTTGGGTTATCTGCTTCCCAGTCGGTCGTATCAAAATGTTGCGTATAAAATAGCTTTACACTCTTTTTGAGTCCTGAAAATCTAACGTAGTCGCTTAATGACAAATGAAAATGGACAATATCCGGATTCAGTTGCTGCAATTCTCGACGAACCAACCAATACCGTTGAAATCGATTTACTAGTTTCGCAACCAAGCCCGTTTTTCCATAAAAAGGCATTTCATCGCAAAGATAGACAACAGGAATATTGTTCTGCTGCAGAATCGTTTCATAAGGAGAATCACAACGTGTATAGCATAGAACAGTCACATTAAATTTTGACTTGTCCAGCAGAAGAGCATAGTTTTTTACTAATGTCTCTGCACCTCCCATATTCAAGCCGTGAATGAAATGTACTACTTTTATCATAGCGTTTCCTTCTCCATTGTTGGTAAAGTTATCATTTGACCAAGTTTATAATCCCATTCTAGCGGCTCAATTTTGTCAAACCCACTTCCATCAAAAAAGGTCAATTCGCCAAAGTAGATTTTTCCATTGCAATCATACAGATCCACTCGAATGTGCGGCAATCCTTTTGAAAGCTTTTCGGCAATTGCAACCATTTTCTCAAATTGTTCCGGCTTCTGGGACTTAACCTCCGCATGACTGTATCCCCATGTAAAATCCAACCAGTTAAAGTCCCGATCAAAATAATCTGCCCTCGTAGGTTTATCGGTGTTCCGGTCTGAATTAATCATTACGAATTTCATTACACCATTAAAGCAATAGAATTTATAATCCTTAAGATCACCGCTGGCATCTTCCATGTATTTTTCAGCGATAATCTTTCTGGGGATATCTTTATAGGGCCATTCTCGGTTGCTTAGGTAATAGTTTTGTTGCAATCCCTTTCTTAATTCATCTTTTACTTTTGGGACATCCAGTTTGCTCTTGTCCTTGCAAATACACATTCCCAGACCTGAGTTGTGATTACACTTTAGAACAAACTGATTCGGCAGGGCATTAAAATCAATATCTTCCGGATCATCCCACACTCCAAGCAAAGGAATTAAATATTCTTCTCCTAGCATTTGAGCAATGTACTCGCGTACTTTATATTTGTCCACCATTACGGTATATTCAGGCTTGCGGTTGTGTAGCTTTAGCCATTGGAGTTTTTCGTTGAACGTCTTCGGATTTTCCAAATCAAGCTCACTGCCGAATACATTTTTATATTTCAACTTCAAATACTGCTCGTCTGACAGGCCGTTGAAAATACCCAATTTTGTCAGGTAGGAAAAACGAATGGTTTTATCTGCACAGAAATTCTTAATCACTCTTATGTATTTATTCATATTAATCCTCCCAACTGTTACAAGAAAGTAAACGCTCCAATGTCTAGCCTACCAAGCCACAAAAACATCAGTCCGCACACTGCTGTAACCATCGGAATTGAGATTTTTGCATTTAGCTTGTTTTCCAGAATCACTTTAGAAACAAAATTGGGTAAACATATCAGAAGCGAAATCGAAAAATAGACAACAATTCGTGCCCAGTTGGAAAACGTAAAAGCAACCGGTTGCATAAATGCAGAAAAAAGGACCAGTTTCATATAAAATTTCAACTCTTTTGGAATTTTCCCTTTATAACAAATCAGCGGTGTTACTACACACAACCACAATACAATCAAAAGAGAAATTCCTCCGTTGAAATTTCCTTCCTCAGAAATTCGTGCAAATTTGTTGAGAAAATTTAATATTTTATCTCCCATCAATCCAACCATCACCGAAGCAGGTACCGCCGCAATGATTGTGTTCATATTCAGCGGAACACCTTCAACAAAATATGCCAATAAAAAAATTGCCGCTGTCCGATGAAATAGCATTGCAATTAATACTACCATCAAAAATGGGATGAATCTTCTTGCTTTAATATATTTATAGGAAAAGGTAAGTATTGCGATCGCACACCATTGACGAAAAATTCCGATTGATGCATTCCACATTCCCATTCCGATAAACATCACAAGTGATAGTAACGGATAGTTCGACTCTTTCTTTATCCAAACGAAAATCGGAATCAAAATGAATATCGTCAAAAACACAAGCAATGCCCGGTCACTTTCAAAAAACTGCCCTAGCACCCAATTTACTGCAACATCCAAATCCCATTGCCTCCTTAAACGAAAGTGCTCGGATATTTTGATATTCCTGGCAATATGTCAATGTATCTGCACCAATATCCGTACTACGAAGTGCAGATGCTATTATGATTCCTCCTGCACATATCCAATATAAAAAGTCCTTCATTCTCGGGGACTGCCTCGTGCAGGAGAGATTCGCACATAACGAAACCGCTCCTAAAACAACCTCATAAACAACCACTACAACGCTCCTTTAAACAAATTTCCATTATGTATTTTTCCCACATTGCATTAACACGATCCGGCCGGAAGGCTTCTGCATGTTTTTTCTCTACGACGTTGTGCTCTGCTCCATCGAACACACAACAAATCGCTTCCGCCAGTTGCGCAGAATCATTGCACGGAACCAGTTTATCGGAAGCATCCTCTCCAAAAAGTTCTCTTGGTCCTCCACAAGGGCAATCCGTAGAGATACATGGCACACCGGCTGCCATTGCCTCCATCAAGGCATTTGGCATGCCCTCATAGTCAGAAGAAAGCACAAACAGATCTGCCGTATGGAGCGCTTTTGCCACATCATTAGTGGCTCCCATCAGAAAAACCTTCTCATTAAGATTCAGTGACTCGATCTGATTCTGGAGCTTTTCTCGAAGTGCTCCTTCTCCATAGATTTTTAATGTTGCATAAGGATGGATTTTTTGCACCTCTGCAAATGCGTCTATCAGCAACCTGTGATTTTTCTGCTCTGTCAGGCGACCGCAGGTAACGATCTCACCTCGCACTGGTGTGCGCTCCACTTGGTAAAACTCTTCCTTAACGGCGTTATAGATGATTCGTGATTTTTTCTGTAAGCGCTCCGGAAACCACTGTTGTGCATCGCTTGTCTGAAACACACAGCCATCTGCCATTGGGAGCAAAATTTTACCGACAAAACACCCCAGTTTTCCTGCATATTCTTTGTTAGGATCATTCCGAACAGAAACCAGTGTTTTTACAGGCAATCCTCTTGTCGCTAATATTGCACGAAAATTCGGCTCTTCCATAAAAGAAACAAGTATGTCTGGCTTCTCAGATTTGCATAAATCTCTCAATTTCTTGATTCTGCTAAAATTTCTTTTTATTCTGGATTGCTTGATTTCCTCTTCTTCCAGCGTAAGTCGTCTTACAGTCGCCGCAAGCGGATACTCCCATGTATGCCGAAAAGACGTGACCAAAGTAGTGTCGTATCCATTTTCAGAAAAATATTTTGCCAAGTTTACCATGACACGCTCTGCGCCGCCGCCATGGATCGTATTTATATAGAACATTATTTTTTTCATGTTTTTATCGCCTTTTTTCAAAATAGATTGTATGTAGAACTCTGACAAAATTTGAAATCGGCCTTTCTTTTAACTTCATATCTTGTACTGACGCAAAATTCGAATGCCTTCCTTTGAGGAATATTTCTAATTCCTCAAAATCTTCGTCTTTCATCATATTAGGATGATAGCAAAACGTGCATACCTTAAACGGCAGCTTTCGTACGCGTCTAGACTGTTGCGGAATAAAATAGAAGTCGTTTTCAAAATACACATCATTTGCAATAGTATCGCTGATGATTCGAATATCGGATTCTTCCTTCAAAGCCACCAGTGTATTTTCATCAAATATATGTGAAGGAGCAAAAAACACTTTCGGCTCAATGTCATGGCCTTTCAAAACATCAACACCGTGCCGAATCATTTCTTTCTGCTTGTCCAGTGGGACACCTGCAAATTCACTTCTTTGGTTTACCGGGTTGATGCCACCTTCCTTGGTCGTGTACTTGTGATAGCAACCATGAAGTGCCAGCTCCCAGCCTTTTTCTTTCCAGCGTGCAGTCTTATCCCAGAATTCAGGGTCTTGTTCATACGTATCGGTAAGAGATGAATCCAGATTGTCCGGAATAACTCCGACCAACGGCTTAATTCCATACTGGTCTAAAAGTTCCTCCATCCGCTGCCACTTTTTAACATCCATATAATCGGAGGCATCGTCCAGGCGCAATATATATTGACTCATTTTCTTGCCCTTTCATCCTGTTCCAGATAAAAACTTTGAAGTTGCTTTGCAACCACTGTTGCATCAAACGGTTGCAGCTTCGCCATATTCTCTGTTGTGGCAGCAATTCGATGTTTTCTCTGAAGATTCGCAACCTCACAAAGCCATACCTTTTTATTAGCCAATGCAAGATACTTCACTTGGTCTGTCAAGTCAACATCGTGCGTTATCACATCAGAAAGGAGGCAGTGAAGACCGTTTGCCTGAGCCTCTACTACAGAAACCGGAAGTCCCTCCCACAAGGATGGAAACACAAATACATCCATAGCCTGATAATAATCCTCTGTGTTGGTTTTACTTCCGACCATGATGACAGCATCTCGTATCCCGAGTTGCGTGCATTGTTGCTGCACTGTTCCAAACAACTCTCCATCGCCCACCAAAAGAAGTCTGCTATTGGGGTTCTCTTTGTGGTACTCTGCGAATAATTCCACTAAGAATTGATGGTTTTTGGGAACCGTGAGCCGCCCGATGTGTCCCAGAACAAAAGTATCCTTGGCAATTCCAAGCTCCTGACGCATCTGCTGGCGCTTTTCCTCACAAAATGCAAAGCGATTCAAATCTACGCCATTGGGGATCATCCAGTAATTTGGCTGTTTTGTAGCCTTTTCTCCATACAGCCATCTGCCCGCTTTGTCAGAACACGCAAATAGATAATCTGCTGTATGTCGAATTGGAAGTCGCAACATATCCTTCACGATAGCAGAAATGCCACTTCCGTTTGAGGTGCTATGGCTGTGTGCAATTGTTACCAGTCCATGCTTTTTTGCAATTTTCAGATAGATAGATGCCGTACTCCGCACATGTCCATGAATCACATGATATTCCGGATGTTCCGTAAAGAAATCATCCCACCACTTACAGTATGCAAAATGGTTTTTCCCAGTATACTTTGGGCAGACAAAAATTCGTCCTCCCATTTGTTCCACCTGACTGTATAAATCTTTCCTTTCCTCTGGCGTAACAATAAAATCAAATTGAACCTTTTCTCTGTCAATGTTGTTATAAATATTCATCACAAAAGCCTGTGACCCGCCAAAGTGAAGACTTGCGATATTATGTAATACTCTAATTGATTCCATTATGCTGCTGCCGAACCTCCGTTGTCCTTTTTTGAATAATCACGCTGTTTGCCGGGAAGTCCCCTTTGATGACTGTCCCTCCCCCCGACGACAGTATTATCCCCAATCGTTGTTCCCCGGAGAATCAGAGTATTGGCACCGATCCAGACATTGTTACCAATCGTAATCGGTGCAGTTTTGAATTTCATAGCTGCAACACCACCCTCGGCCTGATAATCATGATCTTGATCATAAATCAGAACATTGGGTCCAAGCATCACATTGTCACCGATTTTAATATGGTCGTAGGCAGTAACAACACAGCCATTGCTCATTCCAAAGTTTTTGCCAATTTCCAGTTTTCCGCCTTTACGAACGCGGATCTTTGCGCCATTATGCATTTTTAACTTTTTCGCAATGCGCAGTTCGGATTTTCCATCTACGGTGACCTCGGTCATCGGCGACATAATTGCCGGAAAGGCAGCATGGAATCGTCCACCATTCCTAATCTTCAGGATGGCATACTTGATTCCTGCAAGCGGAACACAAAACACCGCCTTGATGTATTTATTCATCGTTTCCCTCCAACGCTTGAATCTCTTCCAAATACGCTTTCACCACGATCTTTCGGTCGAACTCCCGTTCCATCTTTACACGACCGGCCAGACCCATGGCTTTCCGCTGCTCTGGCGTCATCTGCATAAACCGTTCCAGCGCATGGACTAGAGCTTCCTCATCCTGAATGGGAATCAGGAATCCGGTCACTCCATCTTCCACTGTTTCCCGGCAGCCTGCACGGTCTGTGGCAATGATGGGTCGGGCACTGGCCGCACCCTCCAAGAGCACGTTGCTCATTCCCTCTGGATAGTAGGACGGATGCACGATG
>OHSH01000655.1_pt1 | contig 14057 bp, 8 predicted proteins | sample 1578611 | NCBI WGS metagenome assembly OHSH01 (sample SAMEA3879576, study PRJEB24766) | human gut metagenome | biome: human-associated habitat; feature: feces | place: USA | collected 1985/1987 | reverse complement strand
CAGGAATGGCATGACATTTAATCATCGGAGACAGAGTCAAGATAAACGATTGAGGGAACGGATACTTTCCATGACAAAAAATGGAACAGCGGCAAGGCAGGAAATCCCACCCTGCCGCTGTTCGGTTTCTTTTTCCAATCTGTTCCGAACGATTACTGTACACGATTGCTCTCTAAGTAGCTTTCATTTCCACCAGTTGCACTGAACGTATTCATCGCAAACAGCAAATCTGTACAGCCGACCTGCTTGCAGAAATCAATGGCATTCAATTCAAAATATCGCATATCGCAGACGTAAATATTTTCAAAAGACGACGTTAAGCACGGTACTAACGCATTGCCATAGCTGTCCTTGAAAATGACCAGCGTTCTGCCATTCTTGCAGTCGGTTTCCACGTGTGTGATTTTGTCGTCACCGCCCATGAAAACCAAGTAATACATACTGTTATCATAACCATCCAGATTCATCAGCAAATCACCTTCGGTTGGGTCGGTGAAGCTGGTGCTGTAATAGGTGGTCTTGTATTTGTTTTTCGGGATGTAATATGTAAACTCTTCCGGATTGTCCAGCAAAACAGCACTTTCTGTGTAAGTATACATTGAGCCGACATAATCCTTTTTCGTTGCCGTATCATAATCTGACAGCGATGCAAACGGTACATCTGCAACCTTTGCAAATGCTTCAGCGGCATAATATGCCCCCAATGGCAACCAGTGGTGGTCGGTACGGGCATAAATTGCCTCTGCGGTATGTGGCTTCAAAGCGTTGTATACATCCACTGGCTTTACATCCTTCAGATAGCTGTTGATGTTGTCAATGTTTTCCGTTTCACTTGCTGTATAGTTTGCATACTCTTCCGGCAGGTAGTAGGAAACGGCAGTTGGTGCAACCAAGGAATAAACCTGTACATCTGAGCCAAGGTCTTGCTGATACGCATTCAATGTTTCGGCATAGTCCTGTCCTACAGAGAAACTACCGCCATAAACGCAGACTGCACGCTTGTGATCAAGAATAATGCCCTCGCCGATTTCCGCAGCTGGTTCATCATTCGGATCTTCCGTTGTCGTTACAACTGTTGTGGTAACTGCTGGCTCTGTATTGGTTTCATCGTTACCAGCAGCAGCGACTGCAACAGTCGTTTCTACGGATTCTGTTGTTGCAACAGGTGTTGTGGTTTTCTTCTTTACCTGTGAAACATTGCCGAAAAATACGGTATCTTCTTCGCTCTGAACACCTGTCCACTGCATCATTGCGGAAATCGTCTTTTTCAACTTGCTGCGGAACGGAACGGTGTCGTTATAATATTCTGACCATCCGGAAGTATAAGAACCATCTAACAGCGATGTCAGCGAGAACTTCGGCTTTTCTGCCAGAAGTCGATTTTCTTCATAGGAAATTGTGGAACGTGGTGCTAATAATAAAACAACTGCCACCACGACAACAACACCGCTCAGCAGGCTCACACCAATGGTTTTGGAAAACCGTTGTGCCTTTCGCTGCATATATTCCCGTTTCGTCAAGCGTTTTTTATGCGGGGGATTGCCCGGCTGTTCTGCCTCTGAAACTGCACCCTTTACCGATTCAATCACATCTTTTTTGTGCTGCTGCTGTGCCATTTCTTCTTCGGTTGGCGGAACTGGCTGTTCTGGCTGTTCCGGAAAATCATTGAATAAACGGTTATAAAAAGCAGCTGATTCCAGCTGTGGTTCTGGCTCAGGTTCTTCTTCCCGTGCATGGGAAATAACCGGACGCTTTTCCGGTTTTGGCGATGCAGATACTTCCTGCACAGGGGGCATCACGGGCTGTTCCAGTACAGATGCAGCCATTTCCGGCATGGGTGGTGCAACGGGTTCTGCTGTTGGCTGCTGTGGGGGAGCTGCAATTGGCTGTGGCGGAACAACTGCCTCCGGCTGTTGTGGTGCGGTGTTTCTCGTCAGTGGCAGAACTGGCTTTTGCTGTTCTGGGTCAACTGGTGCATCTTCCAGAAACAGTTCTCGAAAGAAACGGGCTGCCTTGCTGGGCTGCTTCCCGTTTGGAATTGCCCGAGGCTTTTTTTCTGCTGTTCCGGTCAGTTCTGCAACAGATTCCCGTGGCTGCCGATTCTTCAAATATTTGGTTCGCTGTTCTGCAACCTGTGGTGATTCTTCTTCTGAGAACCATTCCGGAATGGGTTCTGGTGCAGTGGTATCAATCGAAATATCCTGCGGTTTTACCGGACGGAATGACGGTCTTACTGGTTCTTGCTGTGGTGCAGCAGTTGTTTCCGCTGCTGACTTTCCCTGATACCGCCGAACTGGTGTTGGCTCTGCCTGTTGTGGCTCTGCTGGCTGTAAGTCACCCAGTGTTTTTCCCTCCGCTTTCATCTGCCGGAGCATTGCCGTTGTGATAAATGGCGATGCAATTGCTGGCTCTGGTTCGGGCTGCGGTTCTGGTTCAGGAATTGGCTGCTGAATTGACTCTGGGGCAGCTGTCTGCACTGGCATTTGCGGTGCTCTCCGCTGTGGGCGAGCCGGACGAGATTTTTTCTGTGGTGGTGCTGGTTCTGCAACGGGTTCTGGTGTTGGAACTGCCTGCGGCTCTGCCGGAGATTCCGATACAGCGGAAACCACTGGATTTGTATTGGTCTGCTGCTGTGCCATCGCTACGATTTTCTGGAGCAATTCCGGCGTTAAGGTTGCCTTTCCAGAAGCATCCTGCTGCACCATCGCTGCAACTTGCTGCAACAATTCCGGTGAAACGGTAGCAGATTCTGCTGTTGCCTGCGGTTCTACTGGCTTCGGCGGTTCTGGTGTTGGCTCAGCCTGTTGCGGCTCTGCTGCTGGTTTTGCTGGTGCAGGCATCTGCGGCATTGCTCTTGCATCCCGTACGGGTGGCATTTTTGGAGCTGGTTTTTCCGGTTCTGCCGAATTGGTCGGCGGAACGGCTGCTGCTGCCTTTTGCGGAGCAGATTTTTTCGGAGTCTGCGGTTCTTCTACGGAAATATCCTCAAAAAACCGATTGTAAACAGCGGATTCCTCCGGCTGTTGGGTTGCCTGCTGCTGTAATTCCTGCAACGCCTCCTGTGAGAGTGCTTTTTCTGGTTTCTGAACGGGCGGCGGCGGTACTTGCTGCATCGGCTGCCGTCCAAAATGTGCTGGCTGCTGCGGTGGAACTCGCATCGGTTCTTGCGGAGCAGTTCTTACACGCTGCTGCTCCATTTTTTGACGGCGTTCCTGCTGGCTGCGTTGTGCAAGGGAATGCATACCACTTGGAACGGAAGAATTCGAATTCTTTTTTCTCATGACAATGCCTCCTTAAAAACGCAGATACAAGAATGGACGATTGGTTGCATTGACCAGCAGAATGCTGGATACAATCAGAATAACGGCTGCTAAGATTGTTCCGCAGACGGAAAGGGTAAGATATGCCCCCGGACTTTTCTGCATGGCACGTTTCGGCAGTTCCAAAATTGGGAAGCAGCCAATCAGTGCAATCACTAACAAAAAGACATTCGTCATGATGGAGGTTTGCAAAACGGCATCTGTCAAGCCATGTCCGCCAAATCCAAACATACACTTCAGGCAAGCTCCCAGCTGACCGAAGTCCTCAAAATAGAAAATGCCGAAGCCCACCACAATAATAATTTTATTATAGAGATGTCGGATGCCCAGCGGAATTTTTTTCATCCGCTTCTTACCAATCAGCAATTCAATCAAAATAAATAAGCCATAATACAAGCCCCAGAGAATGAAGTTCCAGCTTGCACCGTGCCAAAGCCCGGTACAGAACCAAACTAAGAACAGTCCGCCGTACTTTCTCCGCTTACCGAAAATTGGAATGTACAACACATAATCTCGGAAAAATGTTCCCAGGGAAATATGCCAACGCTGCCAGAATTCTGTAATGTCCTTGCACAGGAACGGATGCCGGAAGTTTTCTTCCAGCTGAAAGCCCATCATACGGGCAATTCCGATTGCCATATCGGAATAACCGGAGAAGTCGAAGTAAATCTGCATGGCATAGACAATGACACCATACCAAGCCCCTAGCGTGGTCTGCTGTTCAATGTTGCCATTTGCAAGGAACTGGTCAACGATATTTCCCAGATTATCGGCAATAATCACCTTTTTGCCCAGACCGATAATTACACGCATCATGCCTTCATACAGGTCAGACGGATTGCAACGGCGAACTGCCAGTTGATTTTGCATTGTTTCATAACGGGCAATCGGGCCTTGCATAATGACAGGGAAAAATGTCATATACAGCAGGAAACGAGAGAACTTCTGCTCTGCTTCGACTTTTCCCCAATAGCAATCCACAATGTACGAAACTGCACGGAATGTATAGAAACTGATGCCAATCGGCAACGGGAAATTCGGAACAGGAATCGAAAGTGAAAACCAGTTGTTCAGATTCTCTATGAAAAATCCGGTATACTTAAATAGAATCAACATGCCAAGGTGGAATACCAGGGACAGGACAAGCGAAACTTTTGCCGTGCGACTCTCGGGGTCAGCAGAAATCAGTCTGCCGAACAGATAATTGAGCAGCGTACTCATCAGCAACAGCCAGATGAAAATGGGTTCGCCCCATGCATAAAAGACAAGCGAACACACAATCAATACAGCGTTGCGGTAACGGGGTTTTGCCACATAGTACGCAATCAACGACAGGGGCAAAAAGAGATAGAGAAAAAATAAACTTGAAAATACCATTTTTTACATTGCCTCGTTTGTTCTGAAATTTCATTCCACAGATTGGTTTTTCTTTCTTTGTGGTTTGATGATTTTTGTGAAATCTATGGATAATCCGCACTGTGCCACTGCATTTTTCTACGAAAACAACAAATGAAAAGAAATAAAAAAGATTTGGAAAAATGAGGCAGTGCATCCCTCAAAAAAATTGAAATGATTACTTTTTTATTATACAACAAATAAAATTTGTTTGCAAGTATCCATTTACAACTTTTCTTTCTTTTGGAAATTTCACTTTTTTCAACAAAAAGAGGCGGCTTGAAGCCGCCTCTTCTTGTCGAAAAAGTACAATCCTTTGGAAATCTTAGAAAAGCTTCCCAGGGAATTGGATTCCTTTCAACTAGTCTTTATGGAGCATCCTGTGAAATTGTCGTCCCATTTTTTGCAACCTGTGACACAGTTTCACTGGATTCTGTCGGCTGGTCAGATTCTACAATGCCCTTTAAGCCAGCTGCCAAACCAGCCAAGCCCTGAATTTCGCTTGGAATGATAATCTTGGTTGCCTTGCCGTCTGCTGCCTTCTGGAATGCTTCCAGTGCTTTCAGCTGTAAAACAGCGGCATTCGGATTTGCCTTGTTCAACTGCACCAAGCTGTCTGCCAATGCCTGTTGAACCACTTCAATCGAACGAGCTTCACCATCTGCAATCCGGATTTTCTGTTCCTTGATGGCTTCGCCTCGCAGGATGGTTGCTTCCTTTTCTGCTTCTGCATGCAGGATGGCTGCCTTTTTGTCGGCTTCTGCACGAAGTACCTTTGCTTCCTGTTCACCCTGTGCAACCTTGATTTGATATTCCTTTTCACCTTCTGCACGGAGGATTTTTTCTCGCTTTTCCCGTTCTGCCTTCATCTGTTTTTCCATGGCATTCTTGATGTCCACCGGCGGGTCAATGTTCTTCAGTTCCACACGAATGACTTTGATACCCCAACGGTCAGTTGCATGGTCGATGGTTTCGGTAATCTTTGTGTTAATCAGGTCACGGGAGTTCAGCGTTGCGTCAAATTCCAGTTCGCCGATGATATTACGAAGCGTGGTTGCGGTCAGGTTTTCAATCGCTGCCAACGGACGTTCTACACCATAGGCAAACTGTACTGGATTGGTAATCTGGAAGAAAACAACGGTATCAATCTGCATGGTAACATTATCTTTCGTAATAACTGGCTGCGGCTTAAAGTCTACAACCTGTTCCTTGATGGAAACTCGCTTTGCAACCCGATCCAAAAACGGACACAAGAAGTGTACACCAGTTTCCCATGCAGCATAGAATTTTCCCAGCCGTTCTACAACATAGATGTTCGACTGCGGAACAATCTTGATTCGAGTAAAGAGAACAATCAAAATAAAGACAACTAATAAAAAGAGGACAATTAACGGCATAATGAAATTCCTTTCTGTCGTGTGTTAAGATGTGTGTTCTGAACTGCTTGCTGCATTTGTAGATTCCACTACAGGTTCTGTCGTTTGCGGTACAGGTGTTACAAACAATTTTGTTCCATCAATTGCCTGCACCTGTACAGTTGCACCTTTTGGAATCATCAAATCCGGCTGAGAAACAGCAATCCAGTCGATGTCATCGACCCGTACTCTGCCTGTTCCTTTTTCTGCATCGATGGTTTGCACAACCGTGCCGAATTTTCCCAAGTCCAACCGCAAATTGGTATCTCGGGAAGAAAAATTGGTGAATTTCCGCACCAGCGGACGTGTCAGAATCAGCAGCAGGGCAGATGCTGCAACAAACAGCAATGCTTGCAACCAAATAGGTGCACCGCAAAGTGCTGCAAGTAAGGCAACCAGCGAACCAGCTGCAAACCAGATGGAGATCAACTGCTGGGAGGCAATTTCTGCGATCACAGTCAGAACAAACAAACTTCCCCAAATCCAAAATACCATTGTGCTCCCTCCTTTCCGTCTGTTTCAGGCTTCGCCATTCGCTCTACGCATAGTATAACATAATTTCATACAATTGTAAAGAACGTGTTGCGTGCAATTTCTGCTATTTTTACGTTACATCAAAGAAAAGAGCAGTTGAAACGACAATTCAACCGCTCTTTTTCATTGTTATGTATGGAAATCCGTAGAAATTCCACTTAATTTTTCTTTTCTGCATCCTCATCCTTGAGATATTCCTCAACGATGAACTTTGGTCTTTGTTTGGTTTCCAGATAGACCTTACCAATGTATTCCCCGATGATACCAATTGCTAACAGCTGCAAACCGCCGATTGCCCAGATGGATACCACGGTAGATGTCCAGCCGACCATCGTTGCACCCATCGCATGCCGTACCAGCGAATAAATCAACATGGCAATGCTAACTAGAAAAATTACACTGCCCAATGTCATAATCATCCGAATCGGTTTCACAGAAAGCGAGGTCAACCCTTCCCATGCAAACGCCAGCATCTTCTTCAAAGGATATTTGGATTCTCCGGCAAAGCGTTCTTTTCTTGCATAATAAACCTTGTCGCTTTTATAGCCAATCATCGGCACAACGCCACGCAAGAACAGATTGACTTCTTTGAATTGCTCCAAGCCATCCAACGCCCGTTTGCTCATGAGTCGATAGTCTGCATGGTTGTATACAATATCTGCCCCCAATAGCCGCATTACTTTATAATATCCCTCTGCGGTTTTGCGTTTGAATGCAGTATCTGTATCTCTAGCGTTTCTAACTCCATAAACAATGTCGCAGCCTTCGGCGTATTTTTCCAGCATACCATCAATCGCATCAATGTCATCCTGTAAGTCTGCATCCATAGAAATCGCCATGTCGCAATGTTCTTTCACCGTCATCAGTCCTGCAAGCAGTGCGTTTTGATGTCCCTTGTTTCGGGAAAGCTTAATTCCTTGAAACAGCGGATTTTCCTTGTGCAGGGACTCAATAATTTCCCACGTCCGGTCTTTTGAACCATCGTTGACAAAGACAATCCGGCTCTCTTTGCTGATTTTTCCCGCTGCCATGAGTGTTTCCATTTTCGCACGGAGCTGCTTCGATGTTTCCGGCAATACTTCCTCTTCATTATAGCAGGGGATTACTAAATATAATTTCTGCATCACAATACACCTCAATCCCAGAATGCAATGACATCCTGCATGGCTCTGCAAACTTCAGGATAATCATTTTCAGAAAAAGCAAATGGTATAATTTGTACAATATTGATTACCAGTGCCAGCATGACCGAGCACGCCAAAAAGCCACGGAACCATGTCTTTTTTGTCTCGTTGGTACTCATTCTATAGAGCCAGAAGAGCACCGCCAATGCACCAATGATAATCTCCCAAGAAAAGTCTGCTGTGTAACGAATTGCATAGCCGCTTTCCCAGATTGAGCAGATAATAATCAGGGGCATAATTACACACGGCAATCCAACCAGTGTTCCATATCGCAATCTGGATTTCCGGTCAGGCAGGCGACGAAGTGCTCGTCCGCTCAGCAGATAACCGAAAACGGGCAGTGCTAAGAAAAAGATGCCCGAAGTATTTCCAGCATCGGCAAAATAATAGCCGTTTGCATGGAAGGAACTGAACGGTGTCTTGATGTACGGGAAATCTGTGGAGAAGCCCGGCACTGCAAACAGGAAATTAAACAATACAATCAGTACAAAAACAAGATGGAACTGAGAATGTACGAAGTCGTTTATCGTGAGCGAATACTTGATGCCAAAGTCAAACGGTGAGCCAAACCGTGCAGCATTATACCACATCTGGAAACCGCCCAGTGCACAAATCGGAACAGCTGCACAGAGAATGAACAAAATCCGTCCCTTGATAGTGGAAGAAGAAGACTTTATCGACATCAACAAGAACACTGCTGCACAAATTGCATACACAGCAAGTGTCGGACGAGATAATACTGCAAGTCCTAGGAACAGCGAACAAAGTGCCGTGCGAACAAAAGATGTTTTTCCATCTGTAAGCATATTGGAAGAAATCAAGAAATATGCCCCTGCATTCAGATACATAAAGCCGCACGACATGGCAATTTCATAGAAAATCGTTCTGCCAACGCTATACCATATGCCGCAGGCAGTCAACAGGATTACAAATCCACCAATGACACAACCAGCTGGTACATCTCGAAACCAGCGTTTTGCGATTGCCAAGTACGTCAGTCCCAAAAAGACTAGACCGATACAAGAGAAAATCCATACCGCCATATCGCAGCCAAAATAATGCCCTGTCAACTTGTGATATGGGAGGAAGAACGTCAGAACCGGAGCAATTCCATAATAGGAATAATACTTCCCATCATAATAAACATGATCCCATTCTGCACGAACACCCTCCTGATTGCGGGCACTCCAGTCATACGGGTTTTCCATATTGATGAGTTGTTCTGTCGGTTCTTTTAACAAGTTTACCTGCTTGTTTTCAAATGCATCGACCAATTCCTGTGTAATCTGATCCCCTGCTTCCAACTTCCAGCGAGAAGCAAAGCCATCCTCTGGCAGCTTTATCATAATAATTGAAGTTGCCAGCAACACTGCTGCCCCAGTCAATGCAAGTACACTGGCAGTGGTGCTCTTTCGAGTTTCCCGAAACGGCTTTTTCAAGAAGCTGGAAACCACGATTCCATAACAAAATGTGGTTACCAACGTCAAAAATCCAAACCGTATAGCGGAAATATCAAACGGAATCGTCTTGTTGAAATGAATTGCCTGAATCGTAACAGAATCATTGTCATTGAAACAAGAAACCTTCAACCGCAATTGCGAAACATCTCCGGAAAACCGACACGTTGTATAGTTCGAGTTATCCTTGTCCTTTACAACAACACCGGACGCAATGTCATATCGGTAATCCACATGTGTTTCATCTGCCATATCAATTTTCAACTGTGCACGCTTTGTTTTTTCGCCATAGTCAACATCTACCTGAATCGTGCCCACTGGCATATCCAGCTGCTGAAATTCCATGATGACTTGGTCTTTGCCGGTGACAGTCACCGCTCCGCTGGTTTCATCAATGGTACTTTCCCCACCGGAAATAGAGGCACTGGTCGGGAGAAATGTTTTCTGTTCATATCCACCGGACAGCAAACTATACGATGGAAGCTGAAACAGCGTCAATTCCAAAATGGTGGAAATAATCACCATTCTTCCAAAGAACCGCAAGGTTCTACTTTCTTTTCTCCGGCGAATGACTTTCGTCGCAAGAAACAACAATCCTGCAACACCAATGAGTGCAAGGCTGCCCTGATACACACCCATCGACAAAATTCTAAATGCATCCAGTAAAACAAAAATCAGCAGCACCAAAGCAACTACAAACAGTCCACCCCTCCGGAGCTTTGGCAGTTCCTTTTCATTCATCTCTTTCATAAAAATTCCTCTTTTAAAAATGATTTCTAAATTTTAAACAACGTTAATTCGTAAATTATTCCCACTCAATCGTTGCCGGCGGCTTTGTGGTGACATCATACACAACCCGATTGATGCACTTGCATTCATTGACAATTCTTGCAGAAACCGTTTCCAGTACTTCATATGGAATCCGTGCAAAATCAGCTGTCATGAAATCTGTAGTCGTAACGCCACGCAGTGCCAATGTATAATCATAAGTTCTGCCGTCCCCCATAACGCCAACAGAACGCATATTGGTCAGAACCGCAAAATACTGGTGGATGCTCCGGTCTAAGCCAGCCTTTGCAATTTCTTCTCGGAAAATATAGTCTGCATCCTGCAAAATTTCCAGCTTTTCATCGGTAATTTCGCCGATAACCCGAATCGCAAGACCCGGCCCCGGGAATGGCTGCCGCCATACCAAAGTTTCCGACAAGCCCAGTGCGATACCCAACCGCCGTACTTCGTCCTTGAACAACAACCGCAGCGGTTCAATGATTTCCTTGAAATCTACATAATCCGGCAAGCCGCCAACATTGTGATGCGATTTGATTACTGCTGCATCGCCGCTGCCGCTTTCGATGACATCCGGATAAATCGTACCCTGTACGAAATAGTCCACCTGTCCGATTTTCTTTGCTTCCCGTTCAAATGCACGAATAAATTCTTCGCCAATGATTTTCCGTTTCCGTTCTGGGTCAGATACACCATGCAGCTTTTCCATGAAAACATCCTTTGCATTGACCCGTACAAAGTGGATGTCCCAGTCTGCAAACGCTGCTTCGACTTCATCGCCTTCGTTCTTCCGCAGGAATCCATGGTCAACAAAGATACAAGTCAGCTGGTCGCCAACTGCCTTCGAGAGCAAAGCTGCTGCAACGGAGCTATCAACACCGCCAGACAGTGCCAGCAATACCTTTCCATCGCCAACCTTTTCCCGAATCTGTTCGATGGCAGTCTTTGCATAGTCTTCCATCGTCCAATCACCCGTACATCCGCAAACCTGATACAGGAAATTATGCAGCATCTGCTGACCATTTACGGTATGATTTACTTCCGGATGGAACTGTACGCCATAGAACTTCTTTTCTGGATATTCCATTGCTGCAACCGGACAGCCGGCAGAATGTGCCGTAATCGAAAAGCCTTCCGGCAACTTCTGAATATAGTCGGTATGGCTCATCCAAGAGATTGCTTCTTTCGGCAAACCGGTAAATAACAGGCTTTCCGTCTGATATTCTGTCAGTGTCTTGCCGTATTCTCTGGTTTCTTCAGAGGAAGCAACTGTTCCGCCCAACGTATATGCCATCAGCTGGCAGCCGTAGCAGATACCTAGAATCGGAACACCCAATTCAAAAATAGCAGGGTCTACATGCGGAGATTTTGGGTCATAAACGCTGTTCGGCCCACCGGTAAAGATGATGCCAACTGGATTTCTCGCAGCCAGTTCTGCAATCGGTGTTGTATACCGCATGACTTCGCAGTAAACACCACATTCTCTGACTCGGCGTGCAATCAGCTGATTATACTGTCCGCCAAAGTCTAATACAATGACCAATTGATTTTTCATGATGGTATGCCCTTTCTGTCCCGTATTTCCAGCCATAGCCGGAAAAGTTCTTTCTTTTGATTATAGCATACTTTTCCGATGCTGTCAATCGAAAAAGAAACAGCTGCCATCCGTGCATGGGTCACGAACAGCAGCTTTGTGTGTGAAGTAATTTGGATAAAATGGGTCGATTATGCGGCTTCCGATTCCGTTGTCAACATACAACGAAATGTTGCAATGGTGAGAATCAGTGCATAGTAATAAAGATCATGTTTCATGCGTCAAAAATCCTTTCCGTTTCAGCGAGTCGGCACACAACGTCTTCAGCATACCATATCTGCAAAATACTGTCAAGCAAAAATATGTTATTTTTTGCCGCATTTTGCCGCAAGACGGACGCGAATACCAGCGGGATTACCGGAATTTCATGTTGGCAAAAATTCGTTCCATTCGGACATCTGGAAAGTGCACATCAAAAAATAGCTGCAAGCCATTGGTGGCGGCAATGCCATCAATTCGCTGCGACCAGCGGAACATTGCTCCGACTGTCATCACCGCATCGAATAAAATAAAGGCAAACAGCAGCCATGTCAGGATTTTTCCAATCCGGTTCGGAATATGCAAAATCCCTTTTGCAATCCAAGGATAGAGCGTTTTAATCCAGAGAACGCCGAGTGCTCCCCAGAAAATCGAATAGAGCAAGCAGATTCTACCGTTCAGATTAAACGGCATACTGCTGTAATCCCAGGAGCAAGAGCCGAAAATCATCTCCTGCCCCCATGAACAAGCATACTCTACCGCACTGCCAACCAAAAATCCACCTAAGAAAGAAATCCAGCTGTTTCGATTCCGGAACCGATAAAGTGCCAGTGTCAGGGCGGTTGCCCCTGCTCCATAGAGCAGGTTGAATGGTCCATAGACCAAGCCTGACCGGCTTTCCAGATATCCATTCCGCAGCAGACACCAAAGTAATTCTACGATAACGCCGGCAAAGCTGCCGGAAAAGCAAATCAAAAACAGCTTATAAAAATTCAATCCCTGTGCAAAGTGGTCTTGTTTGCGTTCTGCAAAATCAATGGTTGCATTGGCTGGCGGTTTGGGAACGATGCCTTTTTTCTGGCTGCGTTCCGTGTCATGCAAACGGGTTTGCAGTTCATCCGTCATTGCAGAAGCGGTGTTGTAACATTTTTTATAGTTCTCAGTCGCATTTTTCAGGACAGTGATTTCTTCCCGAAGGGATTCGTGCCGTCTGCGGGATTCCGCATCCAGCGGCAGCGTTTCCTGTGCCAGCTCTGCATAAGCGGTCTGCAAATGCTGGTCGGCTTCGTTCAAGGTATCCAAGCCATCCTGACTGTGCTGTAACAGCGTCGCAACAGGGGCAGCGGTCAATTCGGTGGGTTGTGCGATTGTTTGTGTCTTTGTCTTGACAGGACTCATAAATATTCGACACCTCCTGCATTCATTATAACACAAATTTCATGCCACTGCAACAGATTGCAATAAATTTTCCACCAATCCCCGTTTTTTCCGTACAAACAGATTCTTTCGTTTCTGCAACCTTTTTAAGATATGCAGAAACCGCAGAAAATATCCCCATTTTTCAGAAAATTTGCAAAAAAATCCGCCCCGGTGCGGAAATGCACCAGAGCGGACTTCTTGTTTCTGTCATCCGAAAGCGGTTTCAGAAAGTGGCAGATGCTTACGCCTTGCCAACAGAACCAAACAGGTTCATCTTTTCTTCTACCTTTGCCAGAATTGCTTCGTAGCCCGGCAGGAGCAGCTTTCTCGGGTCAAAGCCCTTGCCCTTCAGATCCTTGCCTTCTTCGATGTACTTTCTGGTAGCTTCTGCGAATACCAGCTGGCATTCTGTGTTTACATTGATCTTTGCAACGCCCAGAGAGATTGCCTTTGTGATCTGATCATCCGGGATACCAGTACCACCGTGCAGAACCAGCGGCATATCGCCAACTGCTTCCTTAACAGCAGCCAGTGTTTCAAAGCTCAGACCTTCCCAGTTTGCCGGATATACACCGTGGATGTTACCAATACCAGCAGCCAGGATGTCTACGCCCAGATCAGCGATGGTCTTGCATTCCTGCGGATCTGCACATTCGCCTCTGCCGATAACGCCGTCTTCTTCGCCACCGATTGCACCAACTTCAGCTTCGATGGACAGACCCAGCTTGTGTGCAACTGCAACCAATTCCTTGGTCTTTGCCAGGTTTTCTTCGATCGGGAAATGAGAACCGTCAAACATAATAGATGTGAAGCCTGCTTTGATACATTTGTAGCATCCTTCATATGTTCCGTGGTCAAGATGAAGAGCAACAGGAACAGTGATTCCAAGAGACTTGTCCATAGCCTTAACCATGGCTGCAACAGTCTCGAAGCCTGTCATATACTTACCAGCACCCTCAGATACACCAAGGATT
>OHSH01000645.1_pt1 | contig 14180 bp, 11 predicted proteins | sample 1578611 | NCBI WGS metagenome assembly OHSH01 (sample SAMEA3879576, study PRJEB24766) | human gut metagenome | biome: human-associated habitat; feature: feces | place: USA | collected 1985/1987 | reverse complement strand
TACAGCGGCAAAACCGCCCATCGGAACCACTTGCAGCAGACCGAGAAAGAAACCGTCTGCGGGCAGGTGCAGGTGTCCCCATCGTCAAGAACAACGCAGTTGCCGTCCTCAAAGCAACAGCACTCCCGGCGTATCAGGCTGGCCGCCTGTTTCCTCTGCGCCGGTGTCATGCGGTAAAGGGAACCGTCCGGCCTGCGTTCCAGCGGCGGCAAGTCTTTATAGGGGTTATCTCTCATGCGTTCCCTCCATTTTGCTTTCCGTTGCCGTTCCTCCGAAAAGGTTTCCTGCCCCATTCCTGCGGCGTGTTCCCAACATGGGGCCCCACAAAGTCGTCAGACTTTGTGGGGAGAGGAGCCGCAGCGGAGCGAGTGAGCTTTCGCCATCTGGCGGAAGCGAATGATACGCAGCTTGCGGCGACGAGGCACGCTCCCCGCAGCTTCGGGACAACTTGTCCCGAAGTGACCTCTGGACAAAGTGTCCAGAAGCTGGCTCCTTGCAGTGCTTCCCCAGCCGGGGTATTCCTTTTCGGACGGTCATTCTGTTTTCAAGGTGCCGTTCATCGATGAACTACCCTAAGTCTACACCTAAATGACCGCCCGTCCCGTATATCCGAAAGGTAGGAAATTGGCCTAAAAAACAGGCTATTTCCACGCTTTCGGAATTGTGGTATAATAAAAATGATATTTGCAGACAAGGGGGGAGCGCATGGAACTATCCATACAAGAACGATTGAAAGACCTGCGTGTGGAACGCGGTCTGACGCTGGAACAGCTTGCGGAGAAAACCCACCTCTCCAAGTCCGCTTTAGGGAGTTATGAGGGGGATAATCTCAAGGACATCAGCCATTACGCCCTTATTGAGTTGGCAAAGTTTTACGAAGTGACTGTTGATTATCTGCTGGGCCGTTCTCAAACAAGAAATCACCCAAACGCCGATCTTGCAGACCTGCATTTGAGTGATGATATGATTGAACTATTGAAAAGCGGGCTGGTGGATAATTCTCTTTTGTGTGAACTGGCGACCCACCCGGATTTTCCCCGGCTCATGGCCGACCTTGAAATCTATGTGAACGGCGTAGCGGGAAAGCAGGTGCAGAGCGCAAACGCCATTGTGGACGCTGTGAGTGCAACGATTATGAAACAGCACAATCCCGGCTTGACTGACCCGCAGTTAAGGCAGCTTATCGCCGCCCATATTGACGACGACAGCTTTTGCCGCTATGTGATACAGCAGGATATAAACAAGATAGCCCTCGACCTGCGGGAAGCCCATAAGGACGATTTTTTCAGTGTCCCGGAGGACAACCCACTGGAAGATTTCTTGCAGACCGCAGAGGAAACCACCAGCCCGGACAGCGACCCGGAGCAGGCGGCGATGGCGTTTATTTGCAAGCGGCTCAAGCTGAACTATGGGAAGCTGTCAGAGGAAGAAAGAAAGTGGCTAAAAAGAATTGCACAGAAGTCGGACCTGCTGAAAAATCCAAAGCCACAACGGGGGCGAAAGTAAGAGAGTTTATTCGAGATTTATGGAGAAATTATGAAAAATTTATATCAAATTGCGTTACAGACTGTATCCCCTATAAAATTAAAGAAAAATGGGGAAGCAGGGCATGTAGGTTGTGCATTGGAAACAGTTGGTGGAGTAGTATTTACAGGCATTTGTATTGATGTGCCTTGTTCTATCGGTATATGTGCGGAACAAGCGGCTATTGCCGAAATGCTTAAAAATAGGGAAACAAAAATTAAGAGGATTGTAGCTGTATACGAAGATGGAAGCATTTTGCCTCCCTGTGGAAGATGCAGAGAATTGATGTCACAATTAGACCTTTATAATGAAAACACAATGGTTGTCGTCGATTTTGAAAAGGAAGTAAGGCTAAAAGAACTATTGCCGGAAAGATGGGACAAAAAATGGGATTGAAAAATCTGACCAAAAATATTTACTTTTTGCCGCATGAGCCTGAAGTTGACAGGCCAATGCTGGCCTATGTAAAAGGGGATAAATTTTCCTTAGCCGTTGACGCAGGATATTCAAAAAAACATGTGCAAGATTTTTATAGAGCATTAAGAAGTTGCGATTTGAAAGAACCCGATTTTACGGTCATTACGCATTGGCATTATGACCATACATTTGGCTTACATGATATAAGTGGAGTTAGCATCGCACACCAGAAAACGAACTTGTTTTTAAGAGAACAGCAGGATCGAGCAAATGATAAAAAATATATTGACATCCTAAAAAAAGATGATACTCATTTTGCTAAAGAATATGCTGGGGAAAATGAATTGAATATCGTAATAGCTGATATTGAATATGTAGAAAAAATGACATTAAACTTAGGGAATATAACCGCTCATATTTTCCATACTGTTTCACCACACTCCGAAGATACAACTTGTATTTATATCCCGGAGGAGAAAGTTTTATTTTTAGGTGACTCTACAAGTGAAGATTTTTTTAATGGCGGCTATATGGACAAGAGAAAATTACAGCATTTGATCGAGAGAATATATTCCATAGATTGCGATTATTGCGTGTTAAGTCATTGTGAGCCATTAAAGAAGAATGAGTTACTTGCATATTTAAACACGTTAAAATAATCAAAATTTCTTATTTATCGAGAATGGCAAAGCCAGCCGAGCCAGTCAACGGTCAAGATGAACGGCGCATAAATGCGCCGCCGCTGACAGCCCCGCCCGTCTTTGCTAAAGGGTAATCAAGGCGGGAAAGCCCTAAAATGGTTTCACACCTATTTCAATAATTGGAGGAGATAAAAATGAGATCAGAAAAGGAAGTTTATGATATTGTTTTGAATTTTGCAAAAACAGACAAACGCATTCGCATGGTTACTTTGGAAGGATCTAGAACAAATACAAATATTCCGCCTGATGATTTTCAGGATTTTGATATTACTTTTTTTGTTACGGATATGGACAGCTTCACAAGTGATGATAAATGGCTAGATATATTTGGTGAAAGGTTGATTCTGCAAAAGCCGGAAGATATGGAATTATTTCCAGCTGTAGAAAAGGGATTTTCATATTTAATGCTGTTTACTGATGATGTTAAGATAGATTTAACTTTGCTGCCGCTGGAACTGATAGACGAGTATTTTACATGGGATAAACTGGTAAAGTTACTGTTGGATAAAGACAACCGTATCGTAAAGCCGCCAATACCAACGGATATAGACTACCACTTGCAGAAGCCTACTCAAAGAATGTTTGACGATTGCTGTAATGAATTTTGGAATACTACAACATATGTAGTAAAGGGCTTATGCCGCAAAGAAATTCTTTTTGCTATTGACCATATGAATGATATAGTACGAAAAGAATTGCTTCGCATGATTTCCTGGCTGATTGGTATCAAACAGGGATTTCATTTCAGTTTGGGAAAAAACTATAAATTTATGAAGCAATATGCCCCAGAGGAATTGTGGGAACGACTTATATCCACTTATAATATGGATTCCTATCCCCATATGTGGGAATCCTTTGAACAATGTATGGCATTGTTCCGGGAGGTTTCGTCAGAAGTGGCATGCCAGTTGGATTACCAGTATCCACTATATGATGAAAAAATCAGTAATTATGTGATTCGGCAAAAGAAAAAATATGGCATTGAAGATGATAACAAATAAAATTTTTTCAATCGAAAAAATTTATTTTGATTATTCAATTTTGAAAAACTGAATACCTCAAAATCAGAAAGAGCGCGGACAAGCACTTTGAGGGATTGACCGCCTTGTCCACCCATTCAGTGGGACGGCGGGCGGCGGTCAAGGCCGGGTGTAAACCCGTTCATTTCAGCCTTGACGGTTACCCGCTGTCCTGTTACTTTTCCGGGAGTGTAGCCACAACTTCGGGACACTTTGTCCACAAGTCGGAGCGTAGAACGCGGGACGGGGGCTTTCATATACGCCCTGTCTGCTGTTGAAACCAGACCTGCGCTTACGGCTCCACGCCACGCAAGCACAGCCCTGTTTTCCTGCCGCTTCAAATGCCCTTGCCCTCCCCGGCGGCAACGGCATTTTCACGGCAACGCCGACAGAGCGTATAACACACTACACTTTGCTTCGCAAAGTCGTGTGCCAAATGGGGGCGTTGCCCCCTTTGGAAACCCCCACAAGGAAAGGCGGTACGCTACCCCTCCACGGGGCGCATACCGCCTTTTCTTGTTATCCAGCCCTCCGGCTGTATCGGTTGAGCAAAAGTCAGCGTGGGAATGGTGTGGTATCTTTATCTAAGTGAAACCCCATTCTCCCACTTGGACACTGCCTGACGGCTTACGCCGATAGTCTCAGCCACGAACTCCTGCGTCATCTTGCAGCGGGTGCGGTTTTCCTTGAGCATCTCAGAAAGCGACTTGCGCACGATCTTGACTTCCTCCGTGAGTTTGGGCGGCTTTTCCAGATTGCGGGCAATGCGCCAGAGCAGATAGAGTGCAGCCACGATGGCCACCGGCAGCAGCAGCCGCACGAGCATCGTCGCGATGCTCACCGTCTGGAGCGCTCTGAAAAAAAGGTTGGTCAGAAAATCACTTTTCATATTCGTTTTCTCCTTTGGAAGCTTTCTCTTGTGGTTTTTTGTGGCACGATTCTAGCACAAAAGCCCGGTTGCGTCCACCAACCAGAGCGCAAACTCCGGTTGCGGCGCGTATTTTTAGCCTATTGGGGCAGATAATTCACAAAAACGTTGCATCTGCATCGTTGCAACGGGCAAAACCTATGGTATACTATAAGGGATATCCGGGCAGGCATTTCTGCCCCCCAACACCCCCGCTGCGGGGTCAACACAAAAGGAGTATTGTAGCGTTATGGTTCGCATTACTATGGAAGACGGCGGCATCATCGACATTGAGCTGAATGAGGAAGTCGCCCCCATCACCTGTGAGAATTTCAAGAAGCTGGTCAGCGAGGGCTTCTATAACGGCCTGACCTTCCACCGTGTCATCCCCGGCTTTATGATCCAGGGCGGCTGCCCGCTGGGCAACGGCACCGGCGGCCCGGGCTGGAACATCAAGGGCGAGTTCGCTGCAAACGGTGTGAACAACCCCATCAAGCACACCCGCGGCGTGATCAGCATGGCCCGCAGCATGAACCCCAACAGCGCAGGCAGCCAGTTCTTCATCATGCATCAGGATGCACCTCATCTGGACGGCCAGTACGCCGCTTTCGGCAAGGTGGTTGCCGGCATGGACGTTGTGGATAAGATCGCTGCTGTCCGCACCGACTGGAACGACAAGCCCACCACCCCGGTCAAGATGAAGACTGTGGAGCTCATCGAGGGCTAATTTTAAATTCAAAATAGCGGAACACCCTGCGGGTGTTCCGCTATTTTTTTGCAAAAAACTCTCTGTGAAAAGGGTGCCCCGGAGCGTCCGCAGACGCTCCGGGGTACTGAAATAAAAAATCAAATTCCTTGGAGCATGGCCAAAGCGCACGCGGCGGCCATTTCAAATCGTTTTCAGCAGCCTTCTTTTTCAGCCAGCTTGCGGCCCATGAGCACGCCCATGACCGAGGCCATCATCAGCCCGCGCGTCCAGCCGGAGGAATCGCCCAGGCAGTGCAGGCCGGGCACGTTCGTGTTCAGGTCGGCGTCCATGGCAATGCGGTTGCTGTAGAATTTCAGCTCCGGAGAATACAGCAGCGTCTCGTAGGCAGCGAAGCCGGGCACGACCTCGTCCATGGCCTTGATGAAGTTGATGATATTGAGCATGGCACGGTACGGCATAGCGGACGTGATGTCGCCCGCGACAGCATCCGGCAGCGTGGGGCGGACGTTCGACTGCGCGAGCTCCTTCTGCCAGGTACGCTTGCCGTCAAGAATATCGCCGAAGCGCTGCACCATGATGTGGCCCGCGCCGAGCATGTTCGTCAGCTCGCCGACCTTCTGCGCGTAGGCGATCGGTTGGTTGAACGGCACGGAGAAGTTGTGCGAGCAGAGGATGGCCACGTTCGTGTTGGGCGACTTGAGCTCCTTATATGCGTGACCGTTGACAACGGCAAGGTCGTTATCATAGTTCTCCTGCGACACGAAGCCGCCGGGGTTCTGGCAGAACGTGCGCACCTTGTTCTTGAACGGGGCCGGGTAGCCGATGAGCTTGGACTCATACAGCACGCGGTTGACGGATTCCATGACCTCGTTGCGCACCTCGACGCGCACGCCGATGTCGACCGTGCCGGGCTTGTGCTCCACGCCGTGCTCGAGGCAGACCTTCTCCAGCCAGTCGGCGCCGCGGCGGCCGGTGGCGATGACGGTGTGCCTGGCCTCGATGGTATAGTCCTGGTGCCCATCGTGCGCCACGACACCGCAGCAGCGCCCGTCGCGCATGATGACGTCCTCGCACGTGCAGCCGAAGAGCATCTCCACACCGTGATCGCGCAGGTAGTTTTCGATGCCGAGGTAGACCTCGTGCGCCTTCTCGGTGCCAAGGTGGCGGATCGGGCAGTCGACCAGGCGCAGGCCCGCGCGGATGGCACGCGTGCGGATGCGCTTGACCTCCTCCGTGTTTTCAAGGCCCTCGACATGCTCATCGGCGCCGAACTCAAGATAAATGCTGTCGGCATAGTTGATGATCTCCTGCGCCTGCCGCTCGCCGACGAGCGTGGGCAGATCACCGCCGACGTCGCTGCACAGCGAGAGCTTGCCGTCCGAGAATGCGCCCGCGCCGGAGAAACCGGTCGTGATGTGGCAATAGGGCTTGCAGTTCATGCACTTGCCGGTCTTGGCCTTCGGGCAGCGGCGGTTTTCAATCGCCTGCCCCTGCTCGATCATAACGATCTTTTCCGGGGTGCCGCGGCGCAGCAGCTCCAGCGCCGTGAAAATACCGGCAGGGCCGGCGCCGATGACGGCGATCTTCTCCGTGTACGGACGGCCGATCTGGTTGAGCATCTTCGGCACGAAGCGGGTGCTGGCCTCGAGATCCTTCTCGGCGATGAACTTCTTGATGTCATCGATGGCGATCGGATCGTCGATGCTGCCGCGGGTGCAGGCGTCCTCACAACGCTTGTTGCAGATGCGGCCGCAGACGGCCGGGAACGGGTTTTCTTTCTTGATGAGCTCCAGTGCCTCGGTGTAGCGGCCGAGGGACGCGAGCTTGATGTAGCCCTGAACCGGGATGTGCGCCGGGCACTCGGCCTTGCAGGGGGCGGTGCCGCTGGGCATGACGTCGGAGCGGTTCGTGCGGTACTCGGGGTTGTAGCTCGAGCGGTGGAACGGCACGCTGGCGTCGGTATCGTAGGTATCGGAGATGTGCGGATCGGTCGCGCAGCGCTTCTGGCCGAGCTTGAGCGCGTTGGTCTGGCAGTTTTCGACGCACTGACCGCAGGCGACGCACTTTTCCTTATCCACGCGGGCGATGTAGTTCGAGCGGATGGCGCGCGGCGTGCGGAACAGCTCCGCGATGCGCAGCGCGAAGCACGAGCAGCCGCAGCAGTTGCAGATGGCGTTCGTGTCCTCGAAGCCGGGGGTCTGGTTGATCTCGTGCACGAGACCGTTGTCCTCGGCGCGCTGGAGGATCTCATATGCCTCTTCCTTGGTCACGAGGCGGTGATAACCCTGCTCGGAGAAGCAGCGGGCGTTGTCGTTGAGGTACATGCACATATCCTCTTCGAGGTGGCCGCAGCCCTCGCCCATGAGACGGCGGGCACGGCGGCAGGAGCACGGACCGACGCTGATGGCGGTCGCGTTCTCGATGAGGGTGCGCACTTCGTCGTAGGAGGCGGCGTGCGAGTCGTTCTCGATGGCGCTCATGACGGGCATGACGCGCATGAAGAACATACCAGTCTTGCCGGAGTCGAGCATCGGCGCGAGCATTTCCGGACGGCGGCGGGTGTACGCCTCGAAGCTCTCGCCGAGCACGGGGTACTTGTCGCACTGCTCACGGTTGGCAAGGATGCCCTCCATGATGCCCGGGACCCAGATCGGGTAGAAGTAGCAGCGCTTGCCGTCCACATAGCGGTAGCGGACTGCGCCGGTCTTGCACAGCTTGTCGAGCTGCTCCTGCGTGAATTCCACGCTCTTTCTTGCGCGCTTGGCCACTTCCTCAACCGTGCGGTTGGTCTCCAGTCGCACGTGCATCATGATCGCACACATATCATCGTCGATGATCGGCTCGAGGATCTTATACTCGGGATCGTCATACGTGATGCCCATGTACGTCATGCTCTCAAGGCTGATCTTCGTAGCCAGCTTGAGAATATTCGGTCTTTTTGCCATGCCGTTTCCTCCTTCAGTGTAGGGTGGTATTTAAAAGGTGTTCCCTGTCCCCTTATTGCTTGGGCGGCGCCGCGAATGCGCGCGTGAACTGCTCGCACAGCGCGTCGATGCGCGCGTGCCCGTCCAGCTCGTGCACGCTCGGCACGCCGACGGACATCCGCTGGATGACGCCGAGGATCGAATCGTATGTATTATAATAGAGTGTTTTCACGTCGGCCTCGGGATCGACTGTCCCGTCGGCGAGCCCGCGGCGGATGGCCGCGGCGATCGGCCCGGGGGCGACCTCAAAGCGCTCCGGCGGGCGGTTGATGACCGCGTGCTGCCGGCCGGCGTTGCACAGCGCGACCTCCGCATCCAGCGAGAAGCGGATGCCCGCGGGGTCGGTGAAGATCAGTCCCGCGTAGCTGCGCAGCAGCACACGGATCTCCTCGATGCCGGTCATGCCCCTGCGCCGCTGCTTTGCCAGCGACTGCGCGGCCAGTTCCTTGGCCCTGTCCCAGTAGAGGTAGGCCGCCGCGATGACGAGCTCATCCTTGCCCGCAAAGTACCGGTAGACCGAGCGCTCGGTCAGGCCGGCGTGCTGCGCGATGTCGCGGATGGTCGTCTTTTCAATGCCGTTTTCAACAAAACACGCCAGTGCCGACTGCGTTACGAGTGCGATATTCTGTTCCCGCACCTCTTGCATCGACATGGGCGTGCCTCCTGTCTGCTATGTTTGTCAGATGGACTGACATTGTTATTATACCTGTTTTTTGCCGGTATTTCAACTGAAAGTTGCTCGTTTTTTAACGAGTTTGTCATACAAAAAACACCGGTATGGTCAAAAAACCACACCGGTGTACAGCATGTCAAAAACAATGCCGGGGTATTGGGCGCATCGCGCGTGTCACACGGGGTAATCGCCGGAGAGCTTCTCGTCGGCGTTCGTGCCGGTGTCCGTGTTGCGGAAGAAGAGGAAATACGCGGCCACGCACAGCGCCACGAGCGCGTAGGCAAAGACGATGACGGCGACGTTTCCGGCGGCGATCTCGCTCTGCAGGCCGCCGATCTCGACGATGAGGATGAGCGCCGGCGTCACGAAGCGGATCATGACGGCGTAGACCTTCTTGAGCCAGCCGGCCATGGGTGTGCCTCCGGCCTCGATCTCGGCCACGGCGCGCTTGGGCGTAATGAACCAGCCGACGACGATGCAGGAAAACAGCGCGCACACGGGCATGAGTACGGTGTTGGTCACCTCGTCAAAGAACGTCAGCCAGTCGAGCCCGAACAGCGCGGGGCTGGATTCCTCGAGGATGGCGACATGGCCGAGCGAGATGCCGATCGGGATCGACACGACGAAGCAGACGCCCGCAACGATGAGCGCGGCGCGCTTGCGGTGGGCGTGGAATTTCTGGATGACGAACTGCGTCACGACCTCGATCAGCGACACGACGGACGTGATGGCGGCGATGTCGACCATGACGAAAAAGGCGAACGACACGACCTGACCCACGCCGCCCATGGACTCGAACACCTGCGGCAGGATGATGAACATGAGCGCGACGCCCTTGCTGCTGCCGAGCAGCGCGGGGTCAAAGTGCGCTACCGACGGGAAGATCGCCAGACCCGCGATGAGTGCCACGAGCGTGTCGAAGATGCAGATCATGGCGGTGGAGCGCACGAGGTTGACCTCCTTGCCGGTGTACGAGCCGTAGGTGATCATGATACCCATGCCGAGTGACAGGGAGTAAAACGCCTGACCCATGGCCACGAGCACGGACTTGAACGTGATGCCGGAGAAATCGGGCTTGAGGTAGAAGCTCAGACCCTCACGCACGCCGCTGCCGAGCGTCAGCGCGTAGACGGCGATGGCGACGAGGATCAGAAACAGCACCGGCATGAGCACCTTGGACGCCTTCTCGATGCCGTCCTTGACGCCGCCCATGATGATCACCATGCTCAGCACGAGGAAGATCGCGGTGTAGAGGATGACCTCGCCCGTGTTGACGGAGAACGTGCCGACGATGCCGGCGTTGCCGCTGAAGGAGTTGAGCGCGTACTTCGTCGTCCAGCCGCCGAGCACGGAGTAGTAGCAGATGATGAACGCGGGGATCACGATCGCCACGAGCCCGCACCAGCCGAGGTTCTTGTGGATCATCTTGTAGGCGGTCATGGGGTTTGCCTGCGCGCGGCGGCCGAGATAGATCTCGCTGAGCATCGTCACGAAGCCGATGAGCAGCACGCACGCGACGTAAATGAGCACGAAGGCCGCGCCGCCGTTTTGCGACGTCTTGTACGGGAAGCCCCAGAGGTTTCCGAGCCCCACGGCACTGCCGGCGGCGGCGAGGATGAAGCCGATGCCGCTGGCGAATCCAACTTTTTTCTTTTCCATAACAGATTTCCTTTCTGTCCGTTTTTCTATACAACAAAAAATCGGCCCCGACCAAAACGGTCGGGGCCGACTCCTGGTATACCAAGTCGTGCTTATCCCGCAAATACCGGTTTGGTTCGTTCTGCTGGCGGTGCGATGCCCAGAATGCTGAGTATAGCAAAAATCGACACTGCAAGTACAGTGTCGATGGTAAGCAGAAGGATGCTGTTGTTGTCGGTATTCGCCGCAGAGCATGCAAAGCCGGCCGCGCACGTGGTCGCGGTGCTGTCGTTTTTGCGGCTGAAAAACGTGTTGCGCATGGCTTGCAGCTCCTCTCAAAGGGAATTTGGCGTCATTGTACGCGCCGGTGCGGCGGTTGTCAACGGCGGAATGCTTTCGTATTTTTGATAAGGAAGTTTCAAATTTTTGAATCATTCAGCAAAAACCCCGGCGCGCGGGCCGGGCCGCGCGCCGGGGGATGGAAAACAGATCAGGCGTTCGCTTCGAGCTTGTGCAGCGCCTTGCGAAACTGCGTCGCAAACAGGATGGCCGTGCACGTGACGGCAATGACGTCCGCGACCGGCTCGGCCAGATACACGGCCGTCGTCTGGTCGGGCAGCAGCGCCGGCAGCAGATAGATCAGCGGCAGCAGCAGCACGAACTTGCGCAGCACGGCCACGATGATCGAGCACAGCGCGCTGCCGATGGACACGAACGTCATCTGGCAGGCGATCTGGATGCCGAACAGGAACAGGCCCGCGCAGTAGATGCGCAGCACGCGCGCCGTGAAGGCGATGAGCGCCGCGTCCGGCGTGAAGATGCGCGCGAACAGGCCGGGGAAGAGCTCGATGAGCAGCCAGAGCGAGACGGAGTAGATCAGGCACACCTTGAGCAGCAGGCGGAACGTTTCGCGCACGCGGTCGGTGTTCTTTGCGCCGAAGTTGTAGCTCGTGATCGGCTGCGCGCCCTGACCGATGCCCTGCAGCGGCAGCATGGCAAACTGCATCACGCTCGTGAGGATCGTCATGGCGCCGACGGCGATGTCGCCGCCGTACTTGAGCAGGGAAGCGTTGAAGCACACGGAGATGACGCTCTCGCTCGCCTGCATTGTGAATGTTGCGAGGCCGAGCGCCACGCACGGCAGGATGAGCTTGGGCGAGACGAAGAGATTTTCCCGCTGCAGGCGCAAAAATGCCTTCTTCCCGCACAGGAACGCCAGCACCCACGCGCACGAGAGCCCCTGTGAGAGCACGGTCGCCAGTGCTGCGCCGCGCACGCCCATGCCCAGCGCGAAGATGAAGATCGGGTCGAGGATGATGTTCGCCGCCGCGCCGATGAGCACCGTGTACATGCCCACCTTGGCGAAGCCCTGCGCTGTGATGAACGCGTTCATGCCCAGTGTGAGCTCGACAAAGAGCGTGCCGAACGCATAAATATGCAGGTAGTCCGCGGCGTAGTCAATGGTGTTCTCGCTCGCGCCGAAGGCAAGCAGCGCCTCGCGCCCCCAGAGGAGCAGCACCGCCGTGAGCACGACGGAGATGCCGATCTGCAGCGTGAAGCAGCCGCCGAGCGTCTTTTCGGCGCTGTCCATATCGTCGCGCCCCATGTAGATCGACGCGCGCGGCGCGCCGCCCGAGGCCGTAAAGCACGCGAAGGCCGACACGATCAGAATGATCGGCAGGCACACGCCCACGCCGGTCAGCGCCAGTTTGCCCACGGTGTCTGTGGGCTGGATATGGCCGATGTAGATGCGGTCGACGATGTTGTAGAGCATGTTCACCAACTGCGCGATCACCGTCGGGATCGCGAGCCGGCGCAGGAGCTGACCGACGGGCTCCGTGCCGAGAAATGTTTTGTCCTGCTGCATTTAACTTTCCTCCCTGTTGGCCATACGGTCAAGATTCTGCGCGAACGCTGTCAGACAGTGCTGGAACGTTTCGAGCGCGTCGGGCGCGAGGCCCGCGGACATCTGCGCGATGAACTGCTCCTGCAGCGCCTGGCCGCGCGCGACGATCGGCGCCGCCTTGTCCGTGCACACGAGCCGGCAGCGGCGCCGGTCGCCGGGGTCGCGCGTGCGCAGCAGGTAGCCCTCGCGCACGAGATTGTCCACGTGGAACGACACGATGCCCGGCTTGAGCTTCCGGTACGTGCAGATGTCGCGCGCGGTGTCCAGCCCCGGATTGTTGGCCAGAAAGAGCAGAATGTCCACGGCGTTTTGCGCCATGTCCAGCTCCGCGCTCAGCGGCTGCATGACGGCGGCGTAAGCGTCGAGGATGCGGCGCGTGTACGTATAGACCTGCGATGCGGTGAGCACGGCGGTCACCTCCCGAAAAATAGTTCAATTTTGAACGATTTTGTATTATACCAGCATCCGCCCGAAAAGCAAGCGGAAAATTGTGAACATTTGTGCGTTGACAACGGCACGATTGTGTGTATAATTGTATACAATAATACAAAGCAATAGAAAGGAGCCCAACTGCCATGCTTGAAATATCCGGAAAGACGAATTTGCTGGAGCAGAATGCGTATAAATATTCGCTCCAGGACGTGGCGGAGCCGAACCTCCAGCGCGACATCTACACACAGGGAATGGTGCCGAAGGTGCCGTTTAACCACCGGCGCGTGCCGATGAACATGCCCGAGGAGATCTGGATCACGGACACATCCCTGCGCGACGGGCAGCAGTCTGTGGAGCCGTACACGGTCGAGCAGATCGTGAACATTTACAAGTACCTGTCGCGGCTCGGCGGGCCGTACGGCATCATCCGGCAGACGGAGTTTTTCATCTACAGCAAGAAAGATCGTGAGGCGCTCGAAAAGTGCATGGAGCTGGGGCTGAAGTTCCCGGAGATCACGACGTGGATCCGCGCCACGAAGGAGGATTTTCGCCTCGTGCGCGACCTCGGCATCCGCGAGACGGGCATTCTCGTCAGCTGCAGCGACTACCACATCTTCAAGAAGATGAAGATGACGCGCCGTCAGGCCATGGACTATTACCTCGCCACCGTGGCCGACGCGTTTGAGGCCGGGGTCGTCCCGCGCTGCCACCTTGAGGACATTACGCGCGCCGACTTTTACGGTTTCGTGGTGCCGTTTGTCAACGAGCTGCAAAAGCTCTCGCGCCAGGCGGGCATCCCGGTCAAGATCCGCGCGTGCGACACCATGGGCTACGGCATCCCCTACACGGAGGCGGCGCTGCCGCGCAGCGTGGCCGGCATCATCTACGGCCTGCAGCAGTACTCCGACGTGCCGAGCGAGTGCCTTGAGTGGCACGGGCACAACGACTTTTACAAGGCGGTCGTCAACGCCTCGACCGCGTGGCTCTACGGTGCGTGCGCGGTCAACTGCTCCCTGCTCGGCATCGGCGAGCGGACGGGCAATGTGCCGCTGGAAGCCATGGTGTTTGAATATGCGTCCCTGCGTGGGTCGCTTGACGGCATGGACACCACGGTCATCACCGAGATCGCCGATTACTTCAAAAACGAGATTGGCTACAATATCCCGCCCATGACGCCCTTTGTGGGCCGGAACTTCAATGTCACGCGGGCTGGTATCCACGCCGACGGCCTTTTGAAAGACGAGGAGATCTACAACATCTTCAACACGGA
>OHSH01000644.1_pt1 | contig 14184 bp, 9 predicted proteins | sample 1578611 | NCBI WGS metagenome assembly OHSH01 (sample SAMEA3879576, study PRJEB24766) | human gut metagenome | biome: human-associated habitat; feature: feces | place: USA | collected 1985/1987 | reverse complement strand
CTGAACCTTTTCGCCAGCCTTTACGCCCAGTTCTTCATAAGTCCAGCCCAGCATTCTGTCAGTTGCCGGGAGATCCTTATAGACAACATCCTGACCTGGCTTGATCTCATAAGGACCATTACCTGTGCTCTGAGAAGCAGTCGTGGTCGGATTCTGCTTGGTTGTGGTAACTGCTGCGGTAGTAGTCGGATTAGAAGAAGACTTGTCGGTGTAAACACGAACTTCATCAATGGTAAATTCGTTGCAGTCGATCCACCAGAAGCCAACCTTTACCTGACCGCCGTACTGGGTCTGAATGATGTCAGAGGTTGCACTGTCAACGTTCCATACCAGTGTACCGGAATCGCCATCAATTACCTGCTGCATATCTTCGGTCTGTGTCCAGTAATCCGGATCAACGGTGGTAGAAGAACCAAATGCACCCTGCCACTTACCGATCTTGTCAGCAGTGGTGGAGATGTCGATTTCAACCTTCTGAACCTTTTCGCCAGCCTTTACGCCCAGTTCTTCATAAGTCCAGCCCAGCATTTTGTCAGCTGCCGGCAGATCCTTATAAACAACGTCCTGATTTACCTTCTTTGTATAGCAGCCATCGCCCTGTGCTACTGTTGTCGGAGCCTTGGTGGTTTCTGCTGCCTTTGTTGTGGTAACAGCTGCGGTGGTTGTGGTCTTGCCAGTTGTTGCAGTGGTTGTAGCAGTGGTTGTCGGTGTTGCACCAACGCCCGGAATGCTGGATTCCAGAGAACCGGTCTTGTAAGTGGTATACAAGCCAGCTGCTGCACCAACCAAACCTGCATTATAGTCCAGAGCAACTTCGTTGGAAACTGCATCTGTAATGCTGTCATTATAAGTAGAGAAATCTGTACCAGTCGGACCACCAACCAGTGCACCAACTAATACATGACCATTTGTTGTATCCCATACTGGTGTTCCTTCATCAGTTGGGTCATAAGCATGACCGGAAGCACTTCTGTGGTGCGGATACTTCGGAGAATTTTCGTTGAAACCAACGATCAAATTCTTACCAGTGGAATTGTTACCCAGAATCATGCCCATCTGAGCCTTTGCCCAGCTGCTGTAATCCTTGCCAGATTCCTTATACTTAGAAGTAATCAATGCAGTCATCTGTACAGCAACATTGTGCCGTGCACTGCCCCAGGTATCTTCGCAGTAATACTGACTTTCGCTGGTTGCCTTGGAATCCAGATAAGTGGTAACCTTTGCCCAGTCAGAAGCACTCTTTGTGATTTCTGCCTGCAAAATTGCAGCACCCATGCTGACATTGTTCCAGTTCATCGGAGAATAAACGCCCCACTGACAACCGGACTGACCGGACATACCCTGACCGCTGGAATTCATAAAGGTATCCAGGAAGGTCTTGTAGCTGCTGTCGCCTGTTGCCAGATACAGCCAGCCTGCTGCCCATGCCTGGTCATCATAGTAGTCATAGGAATTGTAATACGGAGAAGTTGTTTCATTCTCAGACTTGTTGTACTTCACGGAGAAGTCATACAAAGCCTTTGCATACTTCAGGTCTTCTGCATTCCCGAAGTTGATGTAGTTGACAGCCAAAGCTGCGGAATAAGCTGCTGCGATGTCGCTTGCACCATTGCTTGTCCAATAAGCAGTCCGCTTGCCCTTAATGGCTTCCTGTGTTTCTGCCGGACCCCAGTAGCCGTGGTCATTGCCGCCGCCGCCCTGTCCGATCTGATAGCAGAAGTTTGTAACGGTATCACCGCTCAGGGTTGTGCAGTCCTTGAAATACTTGCTGAACCGATTGGTGATTTCTTTCAGGTGTGCAGTCTGACCCAGAGAATCATATGCATCCTTAAATTCGTAGTAGCCCCAGCCCAGAGTTGCTGCGGAATAACCAGCCGGCATACCAAACTTTACGTGGTCACCTGCATCGTGGAAACCGCCAACCACTTCATCGCCAGTGTGGCAATCGCCACGCCAGTCAAATGCAGAAGCAGAATCTACATCATCACCGCACATATTTCCATCATAGAAATACATGGAATACTGCAGCAATTTTGCGTAGTTGTCCGTGTCCGCCGCATGAACCGGCAGATAGGTTAAGCTGCTCAATACGCCGCTTGAACCGATTGTGGCTGCTGCGATCAAAGACGCAGCCAACCGCTTTGAGAATTTGTTTTTACTCATAAACGACCCCTTCTCTTAAGATTTAAAAAGTGAAATAAAACATAGAAATATGCCAGTTTCTATTGTAGCATATGGCATGAAAAATTGCAATTATTTTTTCGTTTGTTTCAAAATTTCTATGGAAACCAACCAATTTCGGCATTGTAAAATTGTGTAGTTTTCACAATGATTTCCATGTGGAATAGCAAGATTTTCGGTTTTTTTCATTATTTCAATCCACAGTCGGTCATTTCACAGAGCCTGACATGTCAGCAGAGGGCTGACTGTGGTTTGCCTCGTGTCAGTGGGGGATACCGATTTTTCTCTGCCCGCCACGGACGTTCACGTTTTGATTTGCAATTTCTCTCACCACCTGTAGCGGTGGGAAGATCCTTGCTGTGATTCGTTGAAAAAAGAAACGACAACGAATTTGCTGCCGTTCCCTTTGGATTATTCGCCGAACTTTTCTTTCCGGAGTTGTTCTTTCAGAGCATCCAATATAATATTTTTTGCCCAGATTGCCTGTTCGGTCGTTGCAGGCTCTACGCCTTTCAGCGGATATGGGATTCCCAAGTTTTCATATTTCACTTCGCCCATAGTGTGATACGGGAGCACATCCAAGGCTTTCAGGTTGTCCAGCCCTGCCAGATAAGCCCCAAGCTGCCGCAGATATTTTTCTTGCAACGTGATGCCCGGAACAACAACGTGCCGAATCCAGACTGGAATATTTTTCTCTTTCAGATACTGTGCAAATTCCAGAATGTGAACATTGCTCTGCCCAGTCAGCTTCCGGTGTTCGGTATCATCAATGTGCTTGATGTCCAACATGACCAAATCGGTCACCGCCATCAGCTTGTCAAATGCCTCTCGTTTCTCCTGCCGGAACAAGATTCCGGAGGTGTCCAAACAGGTATTGATGTTTCGTTCCTTTGCCTTTGTAAACAACTCTGTTAAAAATTCCATCTGCACCAGCGGTTCGCCGCCCGTTGCGGTAATGCCGCCATCGTGGTAGAATTCTTTCAGCCCGTCATAGTCATGCAGCAGGGATTCCACCGTTCGTTTTTCATTGATGTTGTACGTCCAGGTGTCCGGATTGTGACAATATTGACATCGCATCGGACAGCCCTGAAAAAAGATGACAAACCGTGTGCCCGGCCCATCGACAGTCCCGTAACTTTCCGTAGAATGAATATAACCTTCCATTTTCTCCGCCTCCTTTTTCATCTTTTTGAATAGGATTTCCAATTTTCTTATATTTATGAACCTATGAAAAAAGAGGACGCACGAAAAACGTGCGTCCCCCACTTTTTCTTACGGATTATTCCGCCGTCGATCTCAATTAGAGAGCAGCGTGGAACGTTCTGGAGATAACATCATCCTGCTGTTCCTTGGTCAGCTTGATGAAGTTTACTGCATAGCCGCTTACACGAATGGTCAGCTGCGGATACTTTTCCGGATGCTGCTGAGCGTCCAGCAGAGTTTCTCTGTTCAGTACGTTTACGTTCAGGTGGTGACCGCCTTTTTCAGCATAGCCGTCCAGCAGTTCTACCAGATTATCAATTTGCTTTTCATTTGCCATGATGCATTTCCTCCTAAAAAATTCATACCAAACGAATCCACCAATTTTCGTGGATCATTCGTCTTCGTCCATCAATTCTGTTGGCTGACAACAAGCCTGATTGCCGATTGCACAATCCATGCTGCGGTAGGTATCCACCCGCAAGCCCTCCTGAGAATCCTGTTCAGAAACTACAAGATGACCGCTGCCGTTTTCCATCAGCTGTTCAATCATGTCAACCAGTGCATCAGTCTGTTCCGCATCGGTCGGATTGGGTTGCTGTTTCATAGGAATCGCCTCCTTCATCAATTATCGGACAAGCTGGTATGACAGCTTACTTTTCAATGCTTTCTCTGATGGAAGCAATATCAATATCGCCAGCAAATACCTGAGAATCCTTACCCAGAGCAGCCGGGATAATGGTAAAGGTATTGGAAATACCATCCTGTGCGTTTGTCCACGGCAGCTTTGCAACAGATGCCATAGATGCAGCTGCACCGTGGGTATCACGACCGTGCATCGGGTTTGCACCAGGAGCCAGCGGCTGACCCTTCTTTCTGCCGTCCGGTGTGTTACCAGTCTTCTTACCATATACAACGTTAGAAGTAATGGTCAGGATAGAAGTGGTCGGTACACCGTTCCGGTAGCAATAGTTGCTGCGGATCATATCCATGAACTTGTCCAGAATTTCAACAGCGATGCTGTCAACTCTGTCATCGTTGTTACCATACTTCGGGAAGTCGCCTTCTATTTCGAAGTCGGTTACAACGCCGAATTCGTCACGGATGCACTTAACCTTTGCATACTTGATTGCGGACAGGGAGTCTGCAACAACAGACATACCAGCAATACCAGTTGCGAAGTAACGCTTTACATCTCTGTCATGCAAAGCCATCTGGAGAGCTTCGTAGCTGTACTTATCGTGCATGTAGTGGATGCAGTTCAGCGTGTTAACATACAGGTTTGCCAACCAACGCATCATATCTTCGTACTTATCCATTACATCATCATAATCGAGGTAATCGCCTTCAACCGGTCTGTACTTCGGGCCTACCTGATTGTGCTTGCCAGTCTTTGCATCAATTCTTTCGTCCTTACCGCCATTGATTGCATACAGCAGGCACTTTGCGAGGTTTGCTCTTGCACCGAAGAACTGCATATCCTTACCAACTCTCATGGAAGATACGCAGCAAGCGATTGCATAGTCATCGCCGTGAGTAACTCTCATCAGGTCATCGTTTTCATACTGGAACGAAGAAGTGTTGATGGAGAGCTTTGCACAGTATCTCTTGAACGGAGTCGGCAGACGCTTCGACCACAGAACGGTCAGGTTCGGTTCTGGAGCAGTGCCCAGGTTTTCCAGGGTGTGCAGGTAACGGAAGCTGGTCTTTGTAACCATGGTTCTGCCGTCAATGCCCATACCGCCGATGGATTCGGTAACCCACTGCGGGTCGCCGGAGAACAGTGCATTGTATTCCGGTGTTCTTGCGAACTTTACCATACGCAGCTTCATGATGAAGTGGTCGATAAATTCCTGAGCCTGTTCTTCTGTCAGGATGCCCTTCTTCATATCTCTTTCAATATAAATATCAATGAAAGTAGAAGTACGGCCAAGGCTCATTGCAGCACCGTTCTGATCCTTAACAGCACCCAGATAACCGAAGTACAGCCACTGAATTGCTTCCTGAGCGTTGGTAGCCGGCTTGGAAATATCGAATCCATACCGCTGAGCCATAGCCTTCAGAGCCTTCAGAGCCTTTATCTGTTCTGCGAGTTCTTCTCTCAGACGGATGACTTCTTCTGTCATGGTACCGCAAGTAATTGCCTTCTGATGTTCCTTGTCTTCGATCAGCTTGTCAACACCATACAGTGCAACTCTACGATAGTCGCCGATGATACGACCACGACCGTAAGCATCCGGCAGACCGGTGATGATTGCATTGTGTCTTGCAGAACGCATTTCCGGTGTGTAAACATCGAATACGCCTTCGTTATGAGTCTTCCGGTAATGCTTAAAGATGTAGCTGATTTCCGGATCTACTTCATAGCCATAAGCCTTGCAAGCTTCTTCTGCCATACGGATACCACCGAACGGCTGCAAAGAACGCTTCAGCGGCTTGTCAGTCTGGAAGCCTACGATGGTTTCCTTGTCCTTATCCAAATAGCCTGCTTCGTGGGAATTTACAGTAGATACAATCTTTGTATCCATGTCCAGCACGCCGCCATTTTCCCGTTCTTTCTGGAACAGGTTCAGAACCTCGTTCCACAGTTCGGTTGTTGTAGCAGTCGGGCCAACCAGAAAGCTTTCGTCGCCTTCATACGGTGTGTAGTTCTTCTGAATGAAGTCCCGTACATTTACGTTGGAAGTCCATGCTCCGCCGACGAAGCCTTCCCATTCCTTCTGCATTGTTTCTGCCATGATTTGAATCTCTCCTTTGCAATATTTCAGCAATTCTATTGATTGCAATTGCTCCGCAGCGAAAGAAAAAAATGACACGGATTTTGCCACTCAAAAGAGTGATTTTTTCCGGTTTTTTCGTTCCGCTCTGGTCTGCTTTTATAATAGCACATGTTCTCAATAATGTCAATAGATTTTTGAAAGTTTCCCGTTAAAAATTCTGGATTTCTTGAAAAAATCATGTAAAAGGAAACGTTTTTCTGAAAAAAACGATAAAAACGAATGCAAAACATGATTTTTGCAAAAAAATGAAAAGTTCAGCCGGAAAATTTCTGGTTTTCCATAGTTCTGAATGCGATAAAAAGCGAGCCTGTCCAAAAATCGGACAGACCCGCTCTTTTCGTTCTTAGAACGGCATGGATGCCATACGGCACTTATGCCAATTCAGCAAAGTACTTAATTGTACGAACCATCTGGCTGGTGTAGCTGTTTTCGTTGTCGTACCAGGAAACAACCTGTACTTCATACAGATCATCAGCAATCTTGGAAACCATGGTCTGAGTTGCATCGAACAGAGAACCGTACTTCATGCCGATAACATCAGAAGAAACGATCGGTTCTTCATTGTAACCATAGGATTCAGTAGCAGCAGCCTTCATAGCAGCGTTGATGCCTTCCTTGGTTACGTCTGTGCCCTTAACAACAGCAGTCAGGATCGTAGTAGAACCAGTCGGAACCGGTACACGCTGTGCAGAACCGATCAGCTTGCCGTTCAGTTCCGGAATAACCAGACCGATTGCCTTAGCAGCACCAGTGGAGTTCGGAACGATGTTTGCAGCACCAGCTCTTGCTCTTCTCAGGTCGCCCTTTCTGTGCGGACCGTCGAGGATCATCTGGTCACCAGTGTAAGCGTGGATGGTGCTCATGATACCGCTCTGGATCGGAGCGTAGTCATTCAGAGCCTTTGCCATCGGAGCCAGGCAGTTGGTGGTGCAAGATGCAGCAGAGATGATCTTGTCGTCTGTTGTCAGAGTTTCGTGGTTTACATTGTAAACGATAGTCGGCAGATCGTTACCAGCCGGAGCAGAAATAACAACCTTCTTTGCACCTGCATCAATGTGAGCCTGTGCCTTAGCCTTAGAGGTGTAGAAACCTGTGCATTCCAGAACAACGTCAACACCGATTTCGCCCCACGGCAGTTCAGCAGCGTTTGCCTTTGCATAGATGGTCAGGGTCTTACCGTCAACAGTGATAGTACCAGCTTCATCATCAGCAGAAACAGTGTGCTTGTTTTCGCCGATTCTGCCTGCGTAACCGCCCTGTGCGGTATCATACTTCAGCAGGTGAGCGAGCATAGACGGCTTGGTCAGGTCGTTGATAGCAACAACCTCATAACCTTCAGCACCGAACATCTGTCTGAATGCGAGACGGCCGATCCGGCCAAATCCATTAATAGCAACTTTAACTGACATTTGGAATTACCTCCTAAAAATTTATACTCTTATTGTACACCAAAACGGTGAAAATTGCAAGGTCTTTCTATAAAAAAATTGACATAAAATTATCGTTTCTTCCGCTTTTCTCTATTTTGCACAAATTTCAACATGTTTCCATCTACGTTTTATCGGCAAAAACACATTTGATAGAAATTGTTCTTTTTTTCTCTCTTTATTTTAGGCAGTTTCGGGATATAATAAAAAGAAGTATTTGAACTGCTGCCATGAGAATCTATCTTTTCTTTCAAATTGTGCAGAATCTTTTTCTGCATATGAAGAAAACATTTCTTTTCATGCATATTCTGTAAATACTATGACTTTGCCTTTGACAGAAATGACACTCAACAGAAAGGGGTCTGCAATGACGACAGAAACACTGCAATTTTTAAAAGCCCTCTATGCCAACGAAACCCGTCAGGTCTGGGTTTTCGATGAAACGAATACCTGTATTTGGAAAAACGATATTTCCAAGCCGTTACAATCAGAAACTGATTGTCAGGCGTTGCTGAAAACCGTCGCTGCGAACAGAGGCAGTCAGTTATTCTGGCATGAATCGCTCCTGTATGCTGCGGAAGTGCAGCAGAGCACAGAACTGCACTGCACCATCTTAAAAATCACAGCCGAACCAGTCTTGACCAACGTCATGAAAGAAAAAAATTTCCGGGCAATTTGTCAAGAATTTCTCGCCAATCAACGAGAGGCAGTTTTTCAGATTTCCACCATTGCGGAACAGATTTATGATGAAGTGGAATCTAACAACATTGGCGACCTCGAACAGGAAGCGGTTTTCTCCAATTTAAATGATGTCATGCGTGCATGTTGCCACCTGCTGCGGCGTACCAACTATTATGCAGAGTTGGAGAAATATGCAGAATCTGAGAGCATGGCTCTTCAACCGATAGAACTATCTCGACTGTTGTTTGACTTTTCACAAAACTGCAAGGAAACACTGGGACGGAGAATTTCCCTGAAAATACAGGCGGAAACAAAAATCTGGGTGCTCTGCAACGAAGCCCGACTCTGTTTTTCGCTGCTTTGTCTGATGACACAGCTGCTGGCTCAGGGACGGTCAGAATTAACACGGACTGTTTTTCTGCATATCTTTTCTGAGGGAAATACAGCAACCATCTCCATTCAAATGGAAAAATCGAAACATAATTTTCCAGAAACAGAACCTGCGATGCTGTTTTCGTCAAATGAAGAAGTTGCGAAACAGGATTATTATCTTATCCGTGCAGTGCTGGAAAACTTCTGTAAAACGTATAATGCGAATCTGGAATCTACGCAAGCAGACACCAAACAAGGCTACCTGCTAAAAATTCCACTCTACAACGCCAACGCATACAGCAACCTGCAATTACATGCAAACATTCCACGCCGCAGACACTCCATATTCTTGAACAACTATCAGGTTATGTTGTATGACATTTCCGATTACCGATTTTATTAAATCTAAATAACAAAAACGTCCCTGTCGAATCTGACAGGGACGTTTTTTCATCTCATGCAAAAAGAAAATTTCCTTTACAGCTTTTTCTTCTGATTTTCAATCATTGCTACCAAATCATCTACCGATGCAGTATCATAAGAAGACGGTCTGCGAGATGCTGGCTTTGCAGCAGGTCTTGCAGTAGATGGCTTTGCAGTAGTGGAACGCTGCGATGTTCTGGATGGGGAGGCATTCCGTGTAGCGAACGGGTCGTTGCCAAAGATATCATCCACATTCGGACGCTTGAATGTACCAGTGGAACTCAGGAATGTCTTAGAACCGGTGGACGAGCTGCCAGACGTGGCTTCGTGTGCACCATGGTAAGTCTGTTCCTGCTGCGGTGCTTCCTGTACCGGTTCTGCAACCGGAACATCTGTACCATACTTTCCAACATAGCCATTGTTTTCCGGCTGCTGCGGTGCAACAGATTCATACGGCTGTTCCGGAATCGGCACATTCTTTTGTGCCTGGAACTGCATGGTCTTTGCCTTCTGGAATGCAGAATTTGGATTGACTGCCTTCCGTTCAAAGTTCTGCGAGATGGACGACTTCTTGGTTTCAAATGATGAAGTCTGTGCATTCTGAACAGCCGTATTTCCATAACTTGGATAGCTGCTGTCCATGTTGTAAGAACCTGTGTTATACGTTCCTGTATTACCGCTTCTGGTCTGGTAAGTCGTCTGCGGTACATCGTTCACAAAGTCCTCGTCTTCATAGTCTTCATAGTCTTCATCATCATAATTGTAGTCTTCTTCGCCCGGCAATTCATCATAGCTTTCTTCAAATGCATATGCATCATCTTCCCGCTTGTTTGCACTTCTGCGTACCAATGCAACAATCAGCAACGCAATCAGCAATACGCAAGGCAGTGCCAGCAGAACGATGATACCGCTGAATCCGGTTGCAAACTGAATAAAGCTGTAAAGCTGTGCACTTTCATAGCGGCAAATACCACGCACACTGTCTACCGTGATTGCTGGTTCTGTACCGATGGTGTCTACCTGCATGGTGGTCGGATAATACTTCATGATGCCCGTTTCTTCATCCGAAGCAATGTTCAGAATCCGGCGGATTGCCATACCTTCCTTGTCCTTATCAGAAGAAGTATCTTCCGGTGCCAATACGCACAAAATCGCATTGTTCTTGGAAAGCGGTTCGCTGCCATCGTATGCCTTACAGATAACAGCTGTTTTTGCATGAATGGATGCACTCGTATCAATCGTGGTTGAACCGTCTGTGCTCGGTTTGACTTCCATGCTGTCTGATTCCATCAGATAGACATAGTTGCCAAAAATTTTCGGCGTATCATGCTGCGAGAATAAAACATTCAGCGTCAGCGTGATCAGGACAACGATCAGCAGGAGAACTGCGGCAACGATGCCCAAAATGGATAACGATTTCTTTTTTTTCATGATGTTCCCTTCCTTTGACACAGTTTGTATTTCTCACCTTATTATAACATACTTTTTGGGAAATTTCAATTTCCTTTTTGCTTTTTTTCCGAATTTTTTTACTTTCTGCAAAAGATGCCGATTTTCTGCCGTTTTTGGCAGGAAATAAAGAGATTGCTCTCATTATACCATACTTATTTTTAAATTTCAACTGCAAAATGCAATTTTCAGATATTTTTTTGAAAACCCCTTGACAAATCCAAAAAATATGCTATAATATACTTGTTACTGTGCACCGCACCGAGAAAAAATCTGATAACATTTTTGCTGGAATAGCTCAGTTGGTAGAGCAGCGCATTCGTAATGCGCAGGTCGCGTGTTCAAGTCACGTTTCCAGCTCCATTTTTTTACCTAAATTTCACCAGTGGACAAGAGCGGACAAGCAAAGAGGGTAAGCAAAGAGGGCACAAAGAGGGCAAGCAAACGGACAGGGGGCAATAAGACCATGTGGAACCATTCTGAACCAGAAGATTCTTTTGGCGAACCGCCAAAGTCGCACGCAAAAGGAAAAGGCATTGCCTTTGCACTTGTTCCAACCATTTTGCTGCTGACGGGAATCGGATTCCGAATTGCCCGCACTGCTCAAAAAGCAGAACGTCTGATCAACCATCACGCATCCACTACAGTGACAACAACGGCGGTCACAACGCCAACCAAGCCAGCCCGTGCAGCTGCCAAGCAGGTGGAAACCGAACCGGCAACCGCTGCAAAGACTGCCGCTCAGGATGTCCGCAACGGCATTTATACGCCTGGCGACTATGAAGTAGGGGTTGACCTGCCAGCCGGAACATATCTGGCGGTTTATGATGGACCTTCCGGAGATCAGAAGTTCGTGATGCAGATTTCTTCCAGTTCTGACCCGAATGATTCCGATGCAGTTTTGACGAGTCAAACATTTCATCCGAATCAGGTTTATTTTCAGGTAATAGACGGACAGTTTCTGCACATCTCATGGGCAAACTTTTATGATACCGAACAGGTTTCGATTACATTAGAACCATTTGCACATGATGGTATGTACCAAGTCGGAAAAGACATTCCGGCAGGCACGTATCAACTGGAACTGGACAAGGGCGAGTATGTTTATCCAGAAACCGCTGGTTACCAGATTTACAGTCAAATGGCTTCTCCGCAGCCGCTTCCCAAATCCAAGGGCAGTTATACCGATTCTATCACTTTGCAGGATGGGGAATATGTACAGTTAGATGATTGTCATTTTCAGCAAAATGCCGGATGATTCCGGTTTTTTGCGGGCGTAGTTTAGTGGTAAAACATCAGCTTCCCAAGCTGAGGTTGCGAGTTCGATTCTCGTCGCCCGCTCCAAATTTTAAGAAACAGTCCGATTTGTTCGGGCTGTTTCTTTTTTCTCTTTACAAACAACGAAAGACCGCTATCGTTTCCACGCCAAACGACAGCGGTCTTTTTTCAATCCCAAATATGCTTGTTTATTCCCTTGTTTTTGATGATTCTATTTTTCTTTCTTTTCAGCCGCCATATTCCGCAATCTACATTTCTGCCCGTAAAGATTCGATGATTTTCCTGTCTATTTTTTCTGCTTCAGGGCAGATATTGCATCCCTGCAGTCAGGCTGCTTTCCTCCACTTCCGGTACTGGTACTGCTTCTTCATCAAATAAAATCTCTTTGAAATAGTCTATCTTCTGAAAATCTGCTCCGACTGACTCCCGTTTCAAAGCAATCAACTGTTCCATATCAATCAAATAGCGTGTGATACTGCCGTCTTCATATTTTCCGACCAGATAGCAATCTCGGTTCAGATAAGAAACCGTTCCAAATACAAACAAATTCTGGGGGACAACAACTCCTTCCAAATCTTCGCTGCGTGCCGAAAATTCCCGTCCCAAATAAAAAATGCCATCTTCAAAAACAGTTCCATCCGCCAACATATTGACGGCTGTATCATAATTCGTCCACTCGTCTGTACTTGCATCTAAAACTGTATAGCACTGCAAATCCGGATAAATGGTATACCAGTTGTTTGCTGTCCAGACCTGTTCCATAGAAAGTTCCTGCTGATTCGCATAGATGTATTCCCATGTTGCCGCTTCCCTGCTGTCGCTCTGGGAATCCGGCGGTGACTCTACAGTCCGCAGAACATCTTTGGTTTTGGTTGCCAAGTCAATCTGAAAGGTCGTTAGGCTGCGAATCTCCTCAATTGTTCCTGTTCCATCGGATGACATCCCTGTGTAGGAACCCACCAGCGAACCAGAAACCTGCTGAAAAGAAAACGGCTGGTCTAATAGCTGTGCCTGTAAGTCCTGCATCGTTGTATTTTTTGGGTCACTCTTATCAATTGTAGTTCTGCCCAGCAGTTCCCCTGTTGCAGAGGTACTGTTTTCCGATGCATTCCCATCCTGTGTATTGGGTACAACTGCATGAGAAGCGGCAACTTCTGAGAGCATTTCCGTTAAAATCTCCGGTGTACTGAGAAAATAAGCCTGTCTGTCCAACAAATCCATTTTCCAAACGCCATCTCCAACATCAAAATACAAAACGCCAGAGAAATCCAGACAGTCAGAAGAAATCGTAATGGCATAATCCCATGTAAACCGGTCGGTCATCTGTACCTGTTCTTCTGGTACATCTACATCCGAAGAAAGTCCGCTGCTAAAATTGATGCTGTCCGCATTGTTCTGCAAAAAGGTAAACAGCGGCAAAAGTTCCTCGTTGGTGTAGTTTTCATAGGTGCGTTCCGTCATCTGATCTTCATCCAAAAAAGTAAAGCTGCCGGAGGAAATCCAGTTTTCTATGATTGGATAATCTTTAAACGTTCGCACAACATCCGGAACAGAAACAAACAAATACTGCGTTCCGTTCCATTCCGCTGCCACGACCGATTCTTCTATGGTTGCTGTGTCTTTCAAATAGACCTGATAAACTGAAACAGTCGTTGCTCCGTCTGCACCCATTAGCGAACCTTCGCCCAACATGTCTTGTACTTCTACCCTGTTCGGATTGACAACCGCCATTTCCTGCAAATTCTGTCCCTGATACTGCAAAACAAGTGATTGGGTTGCTTTTGGTGTTTCAGATGCTTCCGGAGTTGATTCTGAAGAGGGGACAAAAACTTGTTCTCCGTATTTCAGATGATAACCAATCACTGTTCCCATACTTAGCAGAAGGACGGCTGCAACCACACCGCCGGAAAATTTCTGCCAAGAACAGCGAATGCGTTTGGGTGGCGGTGGTGCAGTTGTGGTGTGCAGGATTTGAATCGAACGATTCGGCTGCTGCTCGGCAAGAGAGGCTGCTTCTTCTGCATGAATCCGCTGTTGCAGTCGCTGCACCACGGCTTTCGGTGGCTGCATCTGTTCAAACATTCGTTCACATTGCTTTTTATCCATAGACCGTTCCCTCCTCTTCTTGCAGTTGCGTGCGTAGTTGTTCCCTGCCCCGAAGCAGCTGCATCCGAATTGTTCCAGCCCGTTTTCCCAACAACCCTGCAATTTCTTCTGTCCGATATCCCGCAAAGTAGTACAGATACAGCACATTTCGATACATAGGCTTGAGGCTGCAAAGTGCCGCAAACAATTGATTATCTTCTGGCAGGTCAAATAATACCGGCAGCGGCGTGGTATCTGTCAGTGGAACGGTTCGCTTTCGGTAGGTACTGCCCGTGATTTTCTTGCAG
>OHSH01000642.1_pt1 | contig 14228 bp, 5 predicted proteins | sample 1578611 | NCBI WGS metagenome assembly OHSH01 (sample SAMEA3879576, study PRJEB24766) | human gut metagenome | biome: human-associated habitat; feature: feces | place: USA | collected 1985/1987 | reverse complement strand
GCAGCGGTGCGTCGAGTCGCCGCACCCTACAAAGGGGACATCGAGAAACAAAACAGTCTATGCAAAAGGGTAAATCTGCGCAATGCCCACTCAGTCTCGGCTTCGCCGAGCCGGCTCCCCTACAGGGGGGGGAGCCATAATCGGTCGGTTGTGTACTCTGCAACTCCAAAATTGCACATTTCTTTTTCAAGCTCTCAACACAACCGCATGGCTTCTGCGGGATATAAGAAAATCGGCTGTCGGGTTTTCCTCGGCAGCCGATTGGTTTTATTTTTGCTTTTTTACTTCTTCATCTGCTCACGCAGGTGGTTTGAGAGCAGGGCGAGCGACGACGCCATGTTCTCATTCTGGACAAGTATACCGTCGGGCACAACAAGATGCACCGGAGCAAAGTTCCAAATGGCGCGGATGCCGCTGTTCACGAGCAGGTCGCATATCTCCTGCGCGCTCGACGCGGGAACGGTGATTATGCCTATATGTATGTTCACCTTGCGGCAGAAGCTCTCGAGCTGGGCTATCGGGAAGACCGTCTTGCCCTGGAACTCGGTGGGTTCTGCGCAGAGATCGAACGCTGCGATTATATTGAGGCCGTAGGCCTTGAAGCCGCTGTAATTGAGCAGAGCCTTGCCGAGGCTGCCTGCGCCGACTATAACGGCGTTATCGATATCGTTATAGCCGAGAAAAGCCTCAAGCTCCGCGATAAGATCCTTGACATTGTAGCCGACCTTCGGCTTGCCGGACGAGCTGACGCTCGCGAGATCCTTACGCACCTGGACATCATTGAGCTGGAGCGCTTCGGCGATGGTCGTGGCAGATATGTTTTTCGGAGCATCCTCGGGAAGTCCCTTGATATAGCTCAGATACATCGGAAGTCTCTGAAGGGTATGTTTTGAGATATTCTGAGTCATAAAAGTTCACCAACCTGAAAATTATACTTGTTCTGCAATCATTGTATCACATTTTATCAAATAGTTCAAGTGAACTTTGAAGGCAAAAAAATCGGGGGAGCCGCCCGAGAGCGACTCCCCTTCTTACCTGCCGTTTAAAGCAGGATTTTCAGTTTTCGTTCGCAGCCTTAGACTGTGAAAGCAAAGTCGGTGGTATCCCAGACCTGTCTGTCGTTAGCGATGTACTTCGCGGTTGCGGTGTACTCGCCTGCACGAAGCTTGGCATTGATTGTCCAGATCTCGCCGTCGCCGTCGGGGGCGATGGAGACATCGGCATGATCTCTGTCATAGGTTCTGGTGGCGCCGGAAGCGTCAGCGATCTTGATCTTAGTGGCAGTGCCGTTGACGGTAACTTCAACGGAATCAGCAGAGGCCTTAACCTCGGTAACGCTGACAGCCGATACGGGCTTCGCGTCGATAATTACATCAAACTCAGTGCCGGCAGTCCAAGATCTGCCATACTTTGCCTTAGCAATGTGTCTGCCTGCGGGGATGTCAAGCTCGACAGTCCAAATCTCATAAGCGAGGTTGGTGCTGTTCGAATAGACCTCGATGCCCTCTGCGTCATAGGACTTGACGGTAACTCTGGGATCAAGTCTCGAAAGAGTTATCGTTCCGCCGTCTGCGCAGACAACCTGAATCTTATCAGCCTTACCGGAGACCTTGAAGGTGTACTCCTGCTTGCCGCCGTAATTCGGGGTGTTGTAGGTTACTTCAAGAACGCCGTCCGGAGTCGGCTCTTCGGGTTTAACGTCGAATCTGACAGAGAAGTTATGGCCGTTCTCTTCCCAATCCTTGCCGAACTTCGCGAAGGCAACATATCTGCCCTCGGGAATGTTGACATTGATGGTCCAGATTTCGCCGTCGTCAGTCTTCTCTATCTTCAGAATACCGAGAGCATTGGCATCGCTTGTCATGGAGGTGTTTCTGTCAAACGTGCGGGTATTGCCGAATGCATCGACTATTCTGATCTTCTGAGGCTCGCCCTTAACCTTGATTGCATACTGGTGCATGCCGCCGTAGTTCGGGGACTCAGGAGTGACGGAGATGATGGACGAATCGTTGGCAACAAGGATAGCGTTGAAGCTAACATTCTCGATGCCCATAGTTCCGACCTCGGGATCCCAACCGGTGAAGTTGTAACCGTCGACAATCGGATCTGCGGGAGCTGCGATCTGCTCGCCGACCTTCGCGGTAACGGTTGCATGAACTTCGCCGTTTACATAGAAGGTAGCGGTGTAGGTCATAAGCTCGAGAGCTGCGACTGCATCATTGATAGCCTGGGTGGCTGCGTCAACAATGCCCTGCTCGGAGTACTTCTTACCGGAGACATCCTCTGCGAGGACTGCTGCAAGAGCAGCTCTGGTCTCGGCGGTGTACTTCTTGTCGTAGTTCTCTTCTGCCTGCTTCGCCTGAGCCGCTGCGACTGCCGCGTTGTAAGCGGTGTAGTCGGCATCGTTCTCGCTCCACTGGGAAACGAGGGTCAGGTTCTCTGCGGGCATGGTGGCGGGAATCTCAACATTCCAGCCGGTGAAGGTGTAGCCCTCTCTGGGAGCCGGATCGGCAATCTCAAGAGCTGCGCCGAAGTAAACATCGGACTCTACGCCGTCAACAGTAAGCTTATACTGGTTACGGCTGTAGTAGATCTTAAGGGTAAGGCTGCCGTCTGCTGCGACTATGCCGGAAAGAACGCTGTTATCAGCAACCGTGAAGCCGTTGCGGCCTTCGGGAATAAGAGATACCTCTTCGCCCGTGGTTGCGGGAACAGTCATACTTTCGGCAGCGCCGTACTCACCGTCAAGACCCATGACATAGGTCTCAACCTTGTAGGTGACTTCGCCTGCGGTGAACTGAGCCGTGAAGGTCAGCTCGTGTGCGGGCATGTTTGCGGGAATCTCATGATCCCAGCCGGTGAAGACATAGCCTTCCTTAGTCGGGTTCTCTGAGGGAACAGGAACCTGGTAGCTGACTAAGCCGCCCTTATCACCGTCGAACTCAGCGAAGACGGAACCGTCATCGTAGAGGTAGGTGACCTTGTATCTCATGAGTTCAAGACCGAGCACTGCATCTTCGATAGCCTTTTCAGCTGCATCGATTATATGCTGCTCGTCGTACTTCAGACCCTCGGGAACGACTATGGCAAGAGCTGCATCGAGAGCCGCTCTCGACTCTGCCGTATAGGTTGCCTCATACGCATATTCGGAATCGTTGACTATTCCTTCCGCGTGAGCTCTGGCCGCTTTGTACTCTGTGTAGTCTGCGTCGGCCTTAATCCATGTCGAAACGACTGTTACGTCGTGTGCGGGCATGGTCTCGGGAAGCTCAGGATCCCAACCGGCAAAGATCTCATTCTCCTTTATGGGATCGGCAAACTCAAGAGATGCACCATAGTAAACCATGGACTCTACTCCGTCAACAGTAAGCTTGTACTGGTTACGGGCAAAGTAGACCTTCAGTACGAGGCTGCCGTCCGCTGCGATTTCGCCGCTGACAACATTGTCTGCCGACTCGTCGAAGGTGAAGCCTTCGGCGGCAGTTGTGTCTGCATTGACCGTAGCGCCGGTTGTGCCGTAAAGGGTCTTAGTCTCAGCTGCGCCGTAGTTGCCGTTGACATCCATCGTGTAAACCTCGACGGTGTAGGCAATGCCGGTCGCCTCTTCGAACTCGGCGTTGAAGGAAACATCCTCTACGCCCATCTTGCCGACTTCCTTATCCCAGCCCTTGAAGATATAGCCTTCCTTGGCGGGATCTGCGGGAGCGACAATCTGCTCGCCGACCTTCGCAGTAACGGTTGCATGAACAGCGCCGTCAACATAGAAGGTAGCGGTGTAGGTCATAAGCTCGAGAGCTGCGACTGCATCGTTGATAGCCTTGGTGGCTGCGTCAACAACACCCTGCTCTGAGTACTTCTTGCCGGAGACATCGTTAGCAAGAGCTTCTGCAAGAGCAGCCCTGGTCTCGGCAGTGTACTTCTTGTCGTAGTTCTCTTCGCCCTGCTTCGCCTGAGCCGCTGCGACTGCCGCGTTGTAGGCGGTGTAGTCGGCATCGTTCTCGCTCCACTGGGAAACGAGGGTCAGGTCTTCTGCGGGCATGGTGGCGGGAATCTCAACATTCCAGCCTGTGAAGGTCCAGCCCTCTCTGGCTGCCGGCTCGGCAACGTTAAGAGCTGCGCCATAGTAAACATCGGACTCTACGCCGTCAACAGAAAGCTTGTACTGGTTACGGCTGTAGTAAACCTTGAGAACAAGGCTGCTGTCAGCTGCGACTGTGCCGGAAAGGATGCTGTTCTCATTGTCAACCGTGAAGCCCTCGCGGGCGTCAGGTGTGACAGAGACGGCTTCGCCTGTGGTTGCGGGAACAGTCTTAACCGTTGCCGCGCCGTAAGCGCCGTTGACATCCATTTCGTAAGTCTCGACCTTGTAGGAGACTGCGCCTGCGGTGAACTGAGCGTTGAAGGAAACATCCTCAAGGCCCATAACACCAACCTCGGGATCCCAACCGGTGAAGACATAGCCTTCCTTGGCGGGCTCTTCGGGAAGAGCAATCTGCTCGCCGACCTTCGCCTGAACGGTTGCATGAACAGCGCCGTCAACATAGAAGGTAGCGGTGTAGGTCATAAGCTCGAGAGCTGCAACTGCATCGTTGATAGCCTTGGTGGCTGCATCAACAAGACCCTGCTCGGAGTACTTCTTGCCGGAGACATCGTTAGCAAGAGCTTCTGCAAGAGCAGCTCTGGTCTCGGCGGTGTACTTCTTGCCGTAGTTCTCTTCGCCCTGCTTCTCCTGAGCCGCTGCGACTGCCGCATTGTAAGCGGTGTAGTCAGCGCCGTCCTCTGTCCACTTAGCAACGACTGTTACATCGTGTGCGGGCATGGTCTCGGGAAGCTCAGGTTCCCAACCTGCGAAGGTGTAGTGCTCCTTGACGGGGTCTGCTACGGAAACAGCCGCGCCATAGTAGAAGGTATACGCAACGCCTTCAGCGGTAAGGGTGTACTGGTTACGGCTGTAGAATACCTTGAGGACAAGGCTTCCGTCTGCCGCGATCTCGCCGGAAAGAACGCTCTTCTCATTGTCAACCGTGAAGCCCTCGCGGGTCTCGGGGACGAATGTTGCAGTAGAACCGGTGGTTCCGGTGAGAGTATCAGAGGTAGGCTCGCCGTAAACGCCGTCGGTGCCCATTACATAGGTATTGACGGTATAAGCGGTGTCACCTGCCGCTGTGAACACTGCCTCGAAGGTAGCGTCTGCGGTACCCATAACGCCGACGGAGGGTCTCCAACCTGCGAAGGTGTAGCCTTCCTTGGTGGGATCCGCGGGGGCGACGATCTGCTCGCCGACCTTAGTCGGAACCTTAGCATACTCTACGCCGTCGATGTTGAATATCGCGTTGTAGGTCATCAGCTCGAGAGCTGCGACTGCGTTATTGATAGCGGTTGTTGCCGCATCAACAACACCCTGCTCGGAATAAAGCTTGCCGGAGACATCGACTGCGAGAGCTTCCGCGAGAGCATTTCTGCTCGCCTCGGTGTATCTTGCTGCGTAGTCGGACTCGGCCTGCTTTGCATGGGCTGCTGCGACTGCCGCGTTGTAAGCGGTGTAGTCAGCGCCGTTCTCGCTCCACTGGGAAACGAGAGTCAGATCCTCTGCAGGCATGGTGGCGGGAACCACGGGGCTCCAGCCGGCGAAGGTGTAGCCCTCTCTGGGAGCCGGATCGGCTATCTCGAGAGCTGCGCCGAAGTAAACATCGGACTCTGCGCCGTCAACAGTAAGCTTGTACTGGTTACGGCTGTAGTAGACCTTAAGAACAAGGCTGCCGTCCGCAAGGACTGTGCCGGAAAGGACACTGTTGTCAGCAACCGTGAAGCCCTCGCGGGTCTCGGGGGTTACGGAAACAGTCTCGCCGGTAGTAGCAGACTTATCCTCGATAGCAGCGTCGCCGTAGTTACCGTCAAGACCCATGACATAGGTCTCGACCTTGTAGCCGACGGTGCCTGCCGAGAACTTAGCGTCAAATCTAACATCCTCGACACCCATGACTCCGACTTCGGGGTTCCAACCTGTGAAGGTGTAGCCTGCCTTGGTGGGAGCTTCGGGGGCGACGATCTGAGCGCCAACCTCTGTGGCGACGGTACGATAAAGCTCATTGTCGACATAGAACTCTGCGTTGTAGGTCATGAGTTTAAGACCCTCAACAGCGGCGTTTATCTTCGCTGTCTGAGCGTCAACAATATGCTGCTCGCTGAGCTTCTTGCCGGAGACATCCTCATTAAGTGCGGTGTCAAGGGCAGCTCTGGTGTCGGCAGTGTACTTCTTGTCGTAGTCGGCCTCTGCCTTCTTGGCGTTGGCGGCTTCGACAGCTATATTGTACTCGTCGTAGTTTGCGGGAAGCTCATCCCACTTAGCCGTAAGAACAACATTGTTCGCGGGCATGGTGGCGGGAACTTCCTCCTCCCAGCCGAGGAACGTATGTCCGGCCTTTTCGGGAGTGCGGGCAACAACAGTAGCTCCGTAATAATATGTATCGGGCGCGAGGTCCGTATTGGCATATGTTACGGTGTACTGGTTACGCGAATAGTAAATGCTAAGGACAAGAGAACCGTCAGCGGCGATAGTGCCGGTAAGGACGCTCTTCGCGGAATCGAGCGAGAAGCCCTCTGCGGGAGCTGCGTCGGCGGTTATGTCGGCGGTCGAACCGGTCTCGCCGGCACCCTGATAGGTGCTGTCGGGAGCTGACGGATAAGCGCCGGTGGTGTCCATATTATAAACATTTACAGTATACTTTGTATCCGTGTTGTTTGCGAACACTGCCTCGAAGGAGGCGTCGGCGTCAAACGTTGCGGGTACATTGCCCCAGCTGACGAAGTGCATTCCGACAGGTGCGTCGGGCGCTGCAATCGTGCTGAGATCAACGGGATCGCCCTGGTTACCGGTAAGAACCGCATGGACTTCGCCGTTCACGGTGAAGGTGAAGGTGACGGTGACAACGGGGTTAGCAATAAGGCGCTTCCAGTTGTAGATAAGGTTGTTCATAGCTTCTCTGACCTGCGTGCGCTTGGTCGTGGAGGCATTGAACGAAGTGGAAACATTCTGCGCGTAGGCAAGTGCCTGCGAGTATGCTTCCCATCTCTCCGCGTCATACTTGGAAGCATCGGCGGGGTTGATGGTGCACATTGCTATAGCCGCGTCGAGATGCGTCTTAACAGCGCTAAGCTTTATGAGTCTGGGACCCCAAAGCGCTATCTGCTGCTCTGCATAAGCAACATCGACGGAGGATATAGTGGGCGCTTTCCACGTAGCCATCTTGGTCTCCCAAGCTGCGTGATCCTTCTCCCACTGTGCATACTTCTTATTATAAGTAGCAAGCTGGCACTCGTTGGCGCCCTCGCCGGGATGCTCGGGAGCCACAGGCTCCTCGGGAGCCTTGGTCGAGTTGTAGAGATTCATCGCGCGGTTTCTGGCATCCTTCCAGCCGTTCCAGGAGACGGAATTAAAATCATCGTAACCGAAGAAGTTATATCCCTGATCCCAGTAGACGGAGCCTTCCGGATTGGGTGCGCCCTGGACTGCCTCAACGGCGGTCTTGAGCGAATCAACGGAAGCCGCAACCAGTTTTGCATCAAGAGCCTCGGCAGCTGCGGTCAATCTCGTGGAGATCGTCTGATAAGCTGCGATATAAGAGGCATTGTTGAAGTTGCCGAGGAGCTTGGGTCTGAGAGTGTAGTTGGCCGCCTGTATAAGAGCTGCCTGATACTCTGCCCACTCTGCGTCCGCATCCGCGCTGTAGTTAGCACGCTGACGCTGCTCGCCGGAATACTGGCTGTACTTCGCGGGAAGATCATAGTCGTTGTAGACAAAGACCGGAGTATCCCATTCCCAAGTGGTGTCATTACCGCTGCTTCCGCGGGTACGCTGACCAAACACAGAGAACTTAATGACATACTTGCCGTCCGGGACATCTGCTCTTGTAATGCCGGGCTTGGCCTTCCAAAGGTTCTCTCTCGAGGTCATGTCCTCGTTCTGCGTATCAACAACGAACATTTCGTCCGCGAAATACGCTCCGGAGCCGTTTTTAAAGGTCGAGGCATTCTGTCTAACTACAGAGTCTTTGCCGTTAAGGGTGTTCTTCTCTCTTCTGACTCTGACATATACCTTGCTGATGGCATCGATAGAATCGCTCGAGCCGATAAAGCCGGCGCGCGGATACATAAGATAATGCCTGTTATAGCTGGTTTTGTCCGAAGGCTTCTCATCCTTAGGATTGCTGTCGTCCTCGGTATCCGAGCAGAAGTAAGTATAGTACGAAGCGTAAAGCGGAGTAGTGCCTGTGAGCGATTCGCCGCTCTCGGTGAGGATAAAGTAGCCGACCGTGAGGACGACGGTGGTATCCGTTGCACCGGGCTTGGACACGGTGAGATCCTTAGCGAATCCGCCGTTGATTATATCGCCCTTGCTGACTCCGGAGACGCCGACATTGGTTCCGTTGCCCGCCATATTATAGGCAGTTGCCGAAACGCTGTCGATTCTATACTTATAGAGAGCGTCCTGAGTGAAGTTGCCGTTCTTGTCAGTGTAGCCTCTGTTTATACCCCTAGATCCGTTGTAGATCGTAACGGTATAAGCGTCTTTTGCTCTGGTCGGACCGGTAAACCTCATCTGGCCGAACTTGGATTTATCCGCCAGACCCATTACCTGGGACACGATATTGACGATAGGCGGAACGAGTTTGCCCTTGTTGTTGTTAAGAGAGCTGATAAGGTTCTCAACGATGTTGGCAAGCTCTTTGTTCTTCACTATGGCGTCGAGCGAGTCATAGTACTTCGTCGTAATCGTTCCGGGGATAATCGCGTTGAGGATGTCTGTGACAAGTCTTACGATGCTCTTCTTGACAGTCTGCTTGGCGAATGCGCCGTTCGGATTTCTCTCGAAGAGGTTGGTAATGCAAGTCAGATCCTGATTAAGGATCAATCCGTTAAGGACAGAATAAACGACATCCTTTAAGATGGTCTCACTGCCGCTGTCAGCAAATTTTGCGGGAAGAAGTGATTTGTCTAACAGCTTGAAGATGATATCATCGAGTGCTTTCCATCCGTTAGAGGTATCAACCGTCGTGTCGGGAAGAAGATTGGTGTAGAACTGCGGGTCAGCTTTAAGCCACTGAACGGCAGTAGTCAACATTCCTTCGAATCCGGAACCGTAATTGAGCGCCTCCTTGAGGCTGCCCGCATTAAGGTCGATACCGGGGTTGACGTTGTAAGCAATGTAATCCGCAAGCATATCAAGAATACCGTCAATGGTCTTGGGATAATTGCTGTAATCTCTTTCGGGAAGGAACTGAGCCATGAGCTGCTTAACAGCCTCCCATGTAACTCCGACAACAGTCGTAACATCCTCGGGGATGTACATATAGCCGACTGCGCCGTTAATGACCGAGCGAGCAATGTAAGCAATAAGCTCCTCCTTGCTCATAGCATCGATCTCTTCCGAAGTTGCGATATGCTTCTGCCAATCCGGGAAGAAGTAATCGCCGGTCTTCTTGAGAACAAATCTCGCAACCGAGACTACGTTGTCGGTGAGCTTGGAGTTGTCTCCGTCTACCCAGCCGGTGTAGCCCTTCAGAAGTCCGTTGACAATCTGTCCTGCGATGTTATTAAGTTCGCCGACCAAAGTGCTGCCCGCGGGGACAGTATAAGTCTGAACCTGATAACCTGTGTTGAACAGATCGGCAAGAGTGCCCGTCTCATCGCAGCGAATCTGCATCTCGAGCCACGGAATAATCTGCTCGTTGAGCATCGGGACAGCCATATCATTATAAGCCGCCTGAAGCAGATCCTCAATGAAGTCATAGGTTGACTTTGTCGAATTGAGGTTAACGAGATTCCTGACGCTTTCGGGAATTATCGGTACGCCTGCGAGAGCATTCTGAATGATGGTCTGAAGCATCGTATCGACAGTCGTGTTGCTGTTGTATGCCGTATTCGGATACGCAAGACCCCAGAGAAGCTCTCTGAGCATGACTTCGATATTCAGATCGACCTTGACGAACGAGTTGGCAACACCAAGGCTGACGCCGCCGTCTCGTCTCTGCTTACCGATACCGCCGATAACAACCTTCTTGATGATCGGGTTGTTGTCCGCAAGGAACTGGAAGAGCGAGTTGATAACCGCTACATCGGTTCCGTTGCTTCGACGTGCGTCCTTTATTGCGGAAACCTTGACACTGTTCAGGTCGCCGGCAAGCCAAAGAATGGCTCCGTTGCTGTTGATGAGCTTATAGACGCTCGAAAGAGCATTGTCTATAGACGTCGCATCAAGCTTACCGAGAATCGAAAGATCCATCGTGATGTTCGCTTTGGCGAGCGCCTCATCGGCATAGTCAAGCAACATAGACGCATACTGCTCTGTGGTCAGAACCGCAGAATCGGTAAAGTCGTACTTTGTCAGCTTGCCATCCTTGTAAGAATCGTACTTGTACGCGCTCGCCGCGGCGGTTGCCGAGGACAAGATGAGCAGCGAAGCAAGGATGACTGCCAACAAGCGTTTCATTTTCTTCAAAAATTACACCTCCATTTAAAAATTTCACCATATATTGAGCATCCCGTCTCCCGCAAATTGACGGAACACATTGGCGACAGAATAATTGCTCTGCTCGGGCAATGCAAAGCAAGAGGGTATAACTATCCCCTCATGTAAAGAATACCCCTTTGCGCCGCAGCTTGTCAACAAGTTTAAATATTTTTAATCATTTTTGTGCGTTATGCACAAAAGAAAAGCGGAAAATTATAGGTAAAAACCGATACACTTTTATCGAAAGTGTCGAAAAACGTTATTTTCATTACATTTTTCGATTAAAAATGCCGCGTTATTTGTTCACAAGAACAATAGTTTGATTTTTTGTGGGTAATGTTGCACAAAAGTTCATTATGTTTTAGAAAAATAAGGCTGATTTTTCGATTGAATGGCTTCAAAAGAAATATAAAAGGCTCTATATGCCGCTGTTGAATCAAAAATATGATTTTTCGGGTATGTTTCTTTTATATATCCGCTATGCGAAAGGCGTATATATATAATGTATGGTAACAGGGTGCCGCGGCAGTGATTTATTGAGTTGAGGCGAGGAAAAACAAGGCTTGACCTGCGCGATTTTGTAGGGTGCGGCGACTCGACGCACCCTACAAAGGCACATTGAAAAATTAAACGGTCGGGCAAAGCGGGCTGCTCCGTGCTATAACCCCTCAGTCTCGGCTTCACTGATATTAATTTTGCGAAAAATCGGATGACAAGGTGCGGACTGATACAAAAAATCAGCCGTAAAGTTATTGTACTTTACGACTGAAAGCTGTATTTTTTTCACTTTTTCCCTCGGCATGCGGCGATTATGCTCAGCGCCGAGCACGCGGCCGCCGCTATCGCCGCCGCGGCAACGAGCTTTTTGACTGCATCGAGCCGATGCATCGAGGTCAGAGCGAAGCTCAAAAATTTAAGGCTGTTTGAAACGCACTGCACAGTATCCATTGCTATCCCCTTTCAGTTTGTCAGCAGGACGGCATGGGCTATCGACGGCACGGTTTCGCCCTGCAGAGGCGAGACGGCCGAGAGCAGTGCGCCCGTGCCGACAAAGAGCACTCTTCCGAGCCTGCCCGCGCGCAGCTCGTCAACTATATGCGAGCAGACCACCGCCGCGCTGCATCCGCAGCCCGAACCGCCGGAGTTCACATCCTGCTCGTCGAGCCGATAGAGCATAAGTCCGCAGTCCTTGTGGCGGGTCGTGATATCGATATGCTCCTGCTTCAGCATGAGCTCGCGCAGGAGCGTTGAGCCGACATAGCCGAGGTCGCCCGTGAGAATCAGGTCAAAATCCTCCGGCTGCGTTTTTGTGTCCCGCAGAAAGGCTGCTATCGTCGAGCACGCCGCGGGCGCCATCGCCGCGCCCATGTTGTTCGCGTCCTTCACTCCGTAGTCGGTTATCCTGCCGAAGGCGGCGGCCTCGATATGCGGCGATGCGGCTTCGCCTATCACGGCGCAGCCCGCCGCCGTCGCCGTCCACTGGGCTGTCGGCGGGCGCTGACCTCCGTATTCGAGCGGCGTGCGAAACTGCTTCTCCGCCGAGCAGAAATGCGACGAGGTCGCGGCGGCGGCGATCCGCGCCGCACCCGAATCCACGCTCAGCGCCGCCAGAGCCAACGACAGCGCCATGGTCGAGCACGCGCCGTAAAGCCCGACAAACGGTATGCCGAGGTCGCGCGCGCAGAACGCCGAGCCGCTGCATTGGCTGAGCAGATCCCCTGCCATGAGCAGATCGATATCGGCGGCTGTCATGCCCGATTTTTCAATCGCCTTTATCACCGCGCGCTGCTGCAATGCACTCTCCGCCTGCTCCCAAGTCTCCTTGCCCAATGTGCCGTCGGCTATGACCTCGTCGAAGCACCCGCCCAGAGGGCCGTCCCCCTCCTTGCTGCCGACTATTGCGGCGGAGGCGATTATACCCGGACGGCTTTTGAATTTCAGCGTATACTCCCCTATTCTCTCCGTCATCCGCTCACCCCGCAATTTTCTGCGCGATATAATATATCACGCCGTAGACTGCCGCCGCCGCGCTACCGTAGACTATAACCGGGCCCGCAACCTTGAACATATTCGCGCCCGTGCCCAAAATTCTGCCCTCGCTGCGAAACTCCATGGCGGGCGAAACGACCGCGTTTGCAAAGCCAGTTATCGGCACGAGCGTTCCCGCGCCCGCGTGACGGGCTATTTTATCGAACACGCCCAGAGCCGTCAGCACGGCGGCAATGACAATGAGCGTGCACGGCACCAGGCTCGACACGGTTTTTTCGTCTGCGCCGAGAGACTCATAGAGCATGGAAAAGCCCTCGCCTATCGCGCAGATGAGCCCACCTGTCAAAAACGCCTTCAGAAGATTCATCAGCTTCGGACTCGGCGGCGAGGCGCGCTTCGTCATTTTTTCATATTCCTTTCCGGACAGCGACATCATCTCATCTCCTCGCGTCTATTTTCTGCAAGCGCGAAAGAAATATACCGCCGCTAAAATAATTTACAAATGTTGACTTGACTTAATGAGTAATATTGCGATAAAATTATAAAAAACACTTGAGGAGCTTTGCTATGCCGCATCTTATCGAAGTCAAGGACGCATACAAAATATACAATCCCGGCGAAAACGAGGTTCACGCGCTCGACGGAGTCTCCCTGACCGTTGACCGCGGGGAATTTCTGATGATAGTCGGTCACTCCGGCTCGGGCAAATCGACGCTGATGAATATGCTCGGTCTGCTCGATATCTGCACGAGCGGCGAATATCTCATCGACGGCAAGAATGTTTCAAACCTAACGGACGATGAGCTCTCGGAGATACGCAACAAGGAAATCGGCTTTATCTTCCAAGGCTTCAACCTCATTCCGAGCCTCACGGCAAAAGGCAACGTCGAGCTTCCGCTGATTTACAGGGGCGTCAAAAAGGAGGAGCGCGAAAAGCTCTCCGTTGACGCGCTGCGCAGAGTCGGACTCGAAAAGCGAATGAACCACCTGCCATCGCAGATGTCCGGCGGTCAGCAGCAGCGAGTTGCGATAGCCCGCGCGGTGGCCGCGCGTCCGCCGATAATCCTCGCAGACGAGCCGACCGGAAACCTCGACTCGCACTCCGGCAAGGAGGTCATGAAAATACTCCATGAGCTCAACGACGAGGGGCGCACGATAATCTTAATCACCCACGACAACGAAATCGCCGAAGAGGGCACGCGCGTTGTCAGGATATCGGACGGAAAGATAATCGAGGATCGCCCGAGCAACAGAGCATAAGCATTGGGGCATTGCCCTGCCCATAAAGCAGTAGATCCTACCCACGTTTTTGTTGGGTAGGATTTGTTTTTTATATTGTGCGTTATTTGCCCGACAAATAGAGATGTGACGAACAGTTGCAAGAGGTAAACCGCAGGAGCAAACTTTGTTCCCCCGCAAAATACAACGGCGAACATATATTGAATCGCGTATGAGCGAATATTATCCGTCCGCAGTTTTTACAGTGATTTACGACTTTTAAAAATTCGCAGAACACAAAAAAAAAACGGATGAGGACATTTGCCAAAAAGTAAAGCAAGCGACTTTATAAAACCCGATGAACAAGTTTCCAATAGCCGCGCCGCAGTGGTAGAAGCTATCTGAGAACTGCTAGGGGACGGCTTGCTTTGCAAGCCGCACGAGCCCGCACTCGTTCAAGCTCCAGCGCGTTTGCGGGCGAATGTGCCGAGCTGCCTACTGAGCAGCACAA
>OHSH01000615.1_pt1 | contig 14810 bp, 13 predicted proteins | sample 1578611 | NCBI WGS metagenome assembly OHSH01 (sample SAMEA3879576, study PRJEB24766) | human gut metagenome | biome: human-associated habitat; feature: feces | place: USA | collected 1985/1987 | reverse complement strand
AAAAAAATGGCAAAGATAACATTTGATTATTCAAAGGCATCAGGATTTGTTGCAGACCATGAGATGGAATACATGAAGAAAATTGCAAATGATGCGAAAGATGTACTTGTATCAAAAACGGGTGCCGGAAATGACTTTTTAGGCTGGATTGATCTTCCTGTAAATTATGATAAAGATGAATTTGCACGTATTAAGAAAGCAGCTAAGAAAATACAGGCAGATTCAGAAGTGCTCGTGGTAATCGGTATCGGAGGTTCTTACCTTGGAGCCAGAGCTGCGATTGAGTTTTTAAGACATGGTTTTTACAATAATATAGATAAGAGCCTTCGTAATACTCCTGAAATTTATTATGTTGGAAATAACATCAGCAGCACATATATTTCCGGATTAATTGATGTTATCGGAAACAGAGATTTTTCGGTTAATATTATTTCTAAGTCAGGAACAACCACAGAACCGGCAATCGCATTCAGAATTTTTAAGGAAATGCTTGAGAAGAAATACGGACATGACGAAGCCGTTAAGAGAATATATGCCACAACAGATAAGGCCAAGGGAGCATTAAAGAACCTTGCAACAGAAGAAGGCTATGAGACATTTGTTGTACCTGATGATGTCGGCGGAAGATTCTCCGTATTAACAGCAGTAGGACTTCTTCCAATCGCTGTAAGCGGTGCTGACCTTGATAAGCTTATGGAAGGTGCAGCAGAGGGAAGAAAGCTTGCTCTTGAAACACCTTTTGAAGACAATGACGCAATGAAATATGCAGCAGTAAGAAATTGTCTCTTAAGAAAAGGCAGAAATGTTGAAATTGTTGCCAATTATGAACCTGCACTTCACTATGTAGGTGAATGGTGGAAACAGCTCTTTGGCGAAAGCGAAGGAAAGGACAACAAGGGTATTTTCCCGGCAGCATGTGATTTTACTACAGATTTACATTCACTTGGACAGTTCATTCAGGACGGAACAAGAATGATGTTTGAAACAGTAATGAATGTTGAGACTCCTAGAACTGAACTTGTTATCGGACAGGAATCAACAGACCTTGACGGATTAAACTACCTTGCAGGAAGAACAGTTGATTTTGTTAATAAGAGTGCCATGAAGGGTGTTATAGTTGCCCATACAGATGGTAATGTTCCTAACCTCATGGTCAACATTCCTGAACAGAATGAATTCTACCTTGGCGAACTTTTCTATTTCTATGAGTTCGCATGCGGTATAAGCGGATACATCCTTGGTGTTAATCCATTTAACCAGCCTGGTGTTGAGAGCTATAAGAAGAATATGTTTGCACTTCTTGGCAAGCCTGGCTATGAAAAAGAAAGAGAAGAAATTCTTGCCAGATTAGAGAAATAATAATCAGCATATATAATAAAGAACTGTCACTATGATACAATCAAGGTCAGAGTGACAGTTTTTTACTTTATGACAGCATTGGAGGAATAGATATGAAAATTGTTATGTTAGATAAAAAAACATTGGGAGATGACTGTGATTTATCAGAACTTCAGAAAATGGGCGATTTTATTGCTTATGATGAAACCGATAAAAACCATACGATTGAAAGAATAAAAGATGCGGATGCAGTATTCACTAACAAAGTAGTAATTGGGAAGGATGAGATAGATAATGCCTCCAATCTTAAATATATAGGAATTATGGCAACAGGGACTAATAATATTGATTTGGAATATGCCGGAAAACGTGGAATCACAGTTACAAATGTTAAAGGATATTCGACTAAAATTGTGGCACAGCATACATTTGCTCTGCTTTTTTCTGTAATGGAGCAGATTGCACATTATGACAAATTCATTAAATCAGGTGAGTATTCGGGACAAAGCCTTTTTACCAATATTGACAGACCGTTTATGGAAATAAGCGGAAAAACATGGGGAGTTATCGGCTTAGGTGCTATTGGGAAGGAAGTTGCCGGAATTGCAAAAGCTTTTGGATGTAATGTAATCTACTATTCCACAAGCGGTAAGAATAATTGCAAGGATTACCGTCGGGTGGATTTTGAAACATTTCTTAAGGAAGCGGATATTATATCGGTTCATGCACCGCTTACTGATGCAACAAGAGGATTAATTGATGAAAATGCTTTTGATAAAATGAAACCAACTGCTTATTTTATAAATGTGGGAAGAGGCCCGATAGTGAAGGAGGAAGCTCTTAAAATTGCCCTCGATGAAGACAAAATCGCAGGTGCTGGAATAGATGTGTTTGACGTGGAGCCATTGGCTGCAACAAGTCCTCTTATGAACATTAAAAATAAGGATAAAATAGTTATGACACCGCACATTGCATGGGCAAGTGTTGAAGCAAGGAAAAGACTTATAGATATGATGATTGATAATTTCAGGCGGTTCAGAGGATTGTAATGCCTTTTCAATCCTCCTCAATAACCTGAATTTCCATGAAATCAAAATCAATGTGTTCAATAAAATTGTCCTGATTAAATTTTGCCTTATCGTGGCGTTTGAATTCTTCAATGGTCTTATCAAGCCAGATAGGAACGGACAGGTCAAAAGAATGACATGCACTCTCAAGGGCATGAAAAACCTTGGATGTACGGTTCACATCCGATGAATCTTCTATCGTTATATCTTTGACAAGATGATTGTCCGTAAATAATTTACACCACATTCTGAACATAATTTTCGTCCTTTATTTTTTTATGATTATAGTCTATACTATACCAAAGACGCAAGTCAAGGTAAAGGAGAGCAAATGGCAAAAGAAAAAAAAGAAACAAAAGGGATTAAAGGCTATCTCAATAAAGTATTTATTGATGGCCTCAGTGGAATGGCACTTGGACTTTTTGCCACACTTATTATAGGTACAATTGTAGGGCAGATTGCAGGTTTTGTAGGCGGTACGGCTGGCTTGTATATGAAGTACACAGCTAATATAGCCAAATCCCTTATGGGAGCAGGAATCGGTGTCGGGGTAGCAAGCAAGTTCAAGGAAGGTCCGCTTGTAACCGTATCAGCAGCAGTTGCCGGTATGATTGGTGCATTTCCTACAGCATTTATTGATGGGGTGATTACATCGGGTATTGCATGGGGTGCGCCGGGTAATCCGCTTAGTGCATTTATTGCAGCTTATGTGGCAATAGAAGCAGGACATCTCGTATCGGGAAAAACGCCGGTTGATATTATTGTAACGCCGATAGTTTCAATTGCGGCAGGAGCTGTTGTTGCATACGTTGTGGGACCTTATATTGCAATATTTACTGAATGGCTTGGTAATCTTATTAATATTAATGTTGACAAGCATCCTTTTATCGGAGGAATTGTAATATCGGTATCTATGGGTATGTTTCTTACATTGCCAATCAGTTCTGCGGCAATCGGAATTATGTTGGGATTAAGCGGTCTTGCATCAGGAGCGGCAACAATAGGCTGTTGCTGTCAGATGGTAGGATTTGCGGTAATGAGTTTTAAAGAAAATAAAGTTGGAGGCCTTATTTCGCAAGGCATCGGTACATCCATGCTCCAGATGCCTAACATAATAAGACATCCACAGATATGGATACCGCCGATTCTTTCAAGTGCAATACTTGCACCGGTGTCCACAATGTTATTTAAGATGGTAAGTAATCCGGTGGGCTCCGGTATGGGAACCTCAGGACTTGTAGGACAGTTTTCAGCTTATGCGGTAATGGTTGGGGCCGGTACCCACCCTGCAACGGCAGTAATCCAGATAATGGCAATGCATTTTATTTTACCGGCACTTGTAACTTATGTTATTGCCTACGGAATGAGAAAAGCCGGATGGATAAAAGACGGATATATGAAACTTGAAGTCCAATAAAATACTTGTTTGACGTGTATTAATGTTTTATAATAATAGCGGGTGTAACTCGATTGATTAATATAATTGGGAGGAACTAAAGTGGACGAGAACAATAATGTATTAACAGGTGATATTGCGGCGCTCAGACAGTTCAGGGATGTTGTTGACCGTAACATTAATTCAACTAATCAGGTTGAGAATCTTAAGAATGAAGAGAAGCGTCTTGATAAAGAACTCAATAGTAATAAAAAGACCCTTAAAGATAATATAGACAGCACTGTCAAGAGCAGAAGAAATGCTGTCGCTTCCAAGTATGATTCCGAGATTGGTAAAGAAGAGGATCGTCTTAAGAAAATTAAAGATAAGCGGTCAAAGGCCAAAGAAAAGGGCGTTAAGTAACGAATAACCGAAGAAACGGCTGAACTTACGGCACAGAATAAGGAACTTAAGGGTAATATAAGAACTGCTCTTAAGGGAGAGAGACTGCCAAGATTCTGCGGTTCATCATTTTATTTTGCATTGTTTTTCACTAAAGGTGCATCGGAAGTGTTTTTTTGCGGACTGATGATGATTCTTATGTGTTTTGTATTGCCGGGGGCTGTGTATTATCTGCTTCCTGTGAATAAGGACAACGGATTTACATCTAAGGTAATTCTTGCGGCAACATATTTTGTTGTAATAATTCTGGTGGTATTTATATATCTTCTTATTGCAGGCAAGACCAAAAAGAAACATGAAGACGGACTTAAAAATATCAGACAGTTAAGGGAACGGATTCAGGGCAATAACAGACAGGTTAGAAAGATTACAAAGGCAATCCGTAAAGATAATAACGAAGAAGTTTATGAACTTGGTGATTTTGATGCCAGAATTAAAGAGGTTGAAGATGAAATCAAGCGTATAAGTGATGAGAAAGAAAAGGCTCTTTTAAATTTTGATGAGAATATCAGCAATGATATCGTTAAAGAAATTGAATCTAAGGAAATGCCTAGAATTAACGACCTTCAGAAAGAATATGATGAAACTGTATCACAGAAAGAATCTCTGGAAGAAATTGTTAAAGAAACATCCCTTAAGATATCTTCAGAATATGAAGCATATATTGGCAAAGAATATACGAATCTTGAAAGAATAGACGCACTTATTAAGATTATGGAGAATGGACAGGCACAGACGGTATCACAGGCAATAGATTTATATAAAAGACAATCATAGGTATGTAAAGGACTTCTTTTACCATTACGGCAGGAGAAGTCTTTTTTTGTTATAGGATAAAATGGTCAGCCAGATAATCCCTGTTATATTCAGCCAGACTGAATATAATTCCGCGGGATATTATTTCAGCCAGAGTCATGACTTTTGATAGTCTTGTGGTCTGCAAAAGAAGAGATTCCATCATTCCCGAAAAATTTACAATACCTGTGATATGAATGTCACCGACACTTGGAAGTTTTTTGCTGACACCGAGACCGGGATGGAGTGGCCCTCTTCCGATTGTTACAAATCCAATGTGTTCCATGGTTCCGAGGGAAGCGTCTATTGCAATGATAAACGGATACACATGTTTGTCATTGATAAGCTTAATTTTATCGGAAAGATTGGCGGCATGGACGGGGTCCTCGAGGGTGCCGTAAACAGTGATATTATTAAGATGGTATTTGTTCAGCTCATGTCCGACAAGGGGACCGAGGCTGTCACCGGTTGAACGGTCACTGCCTATGCATAGAATAATAACCTCCCTGTTGTAGAGATTATATTCTTCAAAAAGTGAAACAAGCTGTTTTTTGAACAATGATGTAATATGCTTTTTTCCGGAATCAAAATAGTATACCTGGGATAGCGTTTTTGACATAACATCTCCTTTAATTATTATTAGTATGGATTTTATTAGTAAGTTTACGGACAAATATAAAAAAATATGTATTTTTTTTATGACCTAAAATGACATTTATTTTTAAAATGTCAAAAAAGGGATGATTTTATTGACAGAAAATGATAATATTATTGTGTATTTTGTAATATACTGAAATGACAGCAAGGAGGTTTCTTAAAATGGAAGTCATTTACGGGAATAAGAAGAATAATCAGGAAGTCAAGCTTCCTCTCAATATAAAAAAATATGGAAAAACCGATGGCAGATGCAAAGTATATATAGAAGATTACGCATATACTTTTATCAATGGGTTGAAGCAGGATGAATACGAAGATGGTATAACAGGACTTCTTCTCGGAGAGGTGAAAAAGAATAACGAGGGTACCTACATATTTGTAAAAGGTGCGGTTGAAGTTACTAATGCAGCAGTGTTCACAGACAGAATTGCTTTTACGGAAGAGACATGGCCTATTGCAAACAGCAGGGTGCGTGAATCTTTCCTTATGTGCTTTCTTAATTATCTCCATAAGCGATATGGAGATAATTAAGAAAGCACATAAGGAAAGCTTCAATGAAGAAGATAACATTTTTTTCATGATTAATCCTAAGGATAACAGTCCGAAATTATTTATGGGCAGTAAAGGTAACCTGAAGGCTCTTGATGGATATACCGTATATTATGAAAAAAATGAAGAGATGCAGAATTATATGACTGATGTCAGAAAAGATCATGCAGAATTTAGTGATGAATTTTCCGATGAATCCACAGGCAGATACAGACAAATGCTGAACGAGAAGAGAACAGCATCTAAGAGCACCAAAAGAAATTTTACCATAATATACGGATTAAGCATGTTTCTGCTTATTGTTGTGCTTATAATAGGTGTAAATAATATCAATAGTTATGACAAGATGAAAGATAAGACTGATGGTGAAACAAAGATTGCAGGAAGCGAGGATCCGACAACCAAGAAGAACACACCTGTGGAATCTGTTAATGGCGATGTGGAGACAACTCCTAAGCAGGAAGAAGCTGAGACTACTACACCGGCTGAATCACAGACAACGAAACCGACGGAACCGGAGACAACAACACCTGCACCGACAGAAGCAGCAACTACGGCAGCACAGTACGATACATATACTGTTAAAGCAGGCGACAGTTTTATAAGTATATGCAAGCAGTTTTACGGAAATGAGAATATGGCAGATGTAGGTTTGATAAGGGACGCCAACAATATGGGTGAAAACGATGAACTGCTTATCGGGATGGAAATAAAGATACCTAGAAAATAACAGGAAGGAACGATACAGTTGGCAGACATAAAACAGTACCGTATGGAAAAAAATGATGGTTATGAAAGCAGGTTACAAAAGCACCGTGCGAAAGTCATGAAAACCATAATGGCTGCAATCGGAGTTATTCTTGTAATAGTTATTGTAATAATTATCATTAATAACAAGTCTACATATTCATCATATAAAGTAGAGAATAAAATACGTCGCGATGACGGCGGATATGCGGAATATGTACCGTTTGGCAACGAAATCCTTCGCTGCAGTAAAGATGGAATCGCATCACATTCCTATAGTGGGAAGACTTTATGGAACAGTACTTATGAAGTAAATGAATTTACTATGTCAATGTCAGGCAATAATCTTGCTGTTGCAGACATTGGAGGCAGCAAGATATATACGTTTAACACAAACGGCATGATTGAAAGTATTAATACAGCACTTCCTGTGCTTCAAATCAGTGTATCAAAGGCAGGATATGTGGCGGCAGTGCTTGAGGACAAGAATGTAGAATATATTAATATGTATTCCATGAAAGGAGAAAAGATTTATACCATCAAGAAAGCTATTGATATAGACGGACTTCCGGTAAGCATATCCATATCAGAGGATGGGGAAAAGCTTGTAGCAGCATTTACAGGAATCAAAGACGGAAATATCAAGTCAAGCGTTGTATTTTACAATTTTAATGAAGTAGGCCAGAACGAAAATGAAAGGGTAGTGGGTGGTTTTGACTATGGCAGTACCATAGTTGGAAGAGTGGAATTTTTAAACGCCACTACAGTAGTTGCTTACGGAGAGAACAAAGTCAGCCTTTACCATATAAATGAATATCCTGAACTTATAAAAGATATTGAAGTGGATTACAATATAGATAAAGTATTTTCAGGAGAATCGTATATAGGCCTTGTTCATCGTGATAAGACAGAGGCAAAAGATATAATTGAAGTATATAACACTTCGGGAAATAAAATTTTTACCAAAACAAGCGATAAGAATTACACACATTATAAAATTGCGGACAGCAGGATAATTATGTACAATGAAAAAGAATGTGTGATATACTCTACGAATGGCAAAATTAAATTTGAGTATACATTTCAGGATGGCATAAGCAGTTTTATTCCACTTGATAAAGATAATGAATATATATATATTAATAAAGATTACATTAGAAAAATCAAACTCAGATAGTGAGGTATAAAGTGAACTGGACATTTTTAATTACATTATTAATACTGATTATCTGCACGGTTGTGGGAGCGTTTAGGGGACTGATTAAAACAGTCTACTCCCTTATCATCATTGTTGCGGTTACGGTATTAACTACAATTTTTGCACCTAAGCTTACAACGTATCTTAAAAACAATACAACATGGGATGATGCGTTGCAGTCAAAGACAGAAAGCTTTTTAAGAGACAGAGGCATATTGTCAGATGGCAGACAGATAGACCTTGATGAGCTTCCTGTACCGGATTCAATAAAAAATAAGATATCCGGTGGAGTTGCGGATTACAGCGGTAAAACAGCGGAAATATATAATAATTTTGTTGTGGAAACGGTGTCGGGAATAATTTTTTCGGCTATAGTCTACATTGTGATGTTTGTTCTATTGCTTGCATTGGCAGGAGTAATAGGAATACTGCTTAATGTAATTGAAAAATTACCTGTTCTTAAACAGATTAATAAACTGGCAGGCGGAGCTGCAGGTCTTGTTAAAGGTTTGCTGATTGTATGGATTGCCGCAATTCTTGTGATGATATTAAGCAATACTCCGATAGGCATTAAAATTGCCGCGGATATAGACGGCAACGTATTCCTCAAATTTTTATACGATAAGAATCTTATAATGTACTTTCTCACAGGAGGAAAAAATATTTAATACAGGGGGGACTAAAGAATGACAGGAACAATTATACTTTTAACAGGTACTGCTTTTATTGGATTAGCAGTAATAGAAATGATAGTGGCACTATTTGTTTTAGAAGAGGGCATGAAGCGTAAAATTGCCATGTCGGTGTTATTCTTAACTTTAGGTGTGGGTATCGGGCTTATTTTTGCGTCTGACAAACGTTATTTAGGGACTTCGATAAGCCTTGCTATTGTACTTGTGCTGATTTTTAACCAGTACAGAGTATTATATGAAAAAACAAAGGGACTAAAAGGCAAAGAAAAACAGGAAGTAATCGATAAAACCGTTAAACGTGAAGGCAATTATATGGCACTTGGATGTGACAGTGTAACTAAGGAAAATGACGGATATCATTATACAATGACTCTTGCATGGCAGGAAATGGGAATGTCACCTGACAGTGATTATCGGACCGGCAGGTTTACGATGGTGTCTGATGATAAATTCCTTGAGCCCGGAAAAGTCTATATGTTTGACGAGGAAGGTCTGACACCTTTAAATATGGACAGATACTCAAGTCTTAAGGAGGGCGGAGCGGATATTACAGGCGTTGACAAAGACTGTTTTGAAAAAGCAGGACCGCTTATAGCAAAATTATTCCAGACGGCATTGCATATTTCGGATGACCAGACTTATGGGAAGTGAAGACCTAAGTAACTTGGATGTATTTTATCAATAGTTCCGATCAACAAGGGAGCAGAGAGATTTTGAAGATGCTTTTGACAAACTGAAGGGACAACTATAGAGACCACTGTTTATGAAGAAACAACTTCAGAACCGGACAATTCGACAAAACAATTAATGAGTTGACAAATAATTACATTTGATATATCATAGCCTTAGCATTTTATTTTTTCGGAGGTGCGGGTATGATAGTTACCTTGATTGAGACATATAGAATATTTAATATGACGTTACCGGATAAGGTTAAAGGTCGTTTCTGGATAACAGATGTCGATAGTTTTGGTAATGATAGAAAGTTGATAAGTGTGGAAGCTGATGAGGAGAGCTGGGTACTTAAGGGTAGTGATTCAGCTGTTATTTGTGATACACACAATCGTATTGCTGATGATACAGTTCTCGAAGACAATGTTTTTTATAATGTGAGGATTCTTGAAGAGAATGAGGAAGGTTATGTTTATGCACAGCCTGACGATATAGGAAGACAGACATTTGATAAGTATGTTTTCAGGGATAATGCGGAACTGACTATCGGAAGGGATAGTGACAATACAGTATGCATCAATAACAGATATGTGTCATCTCATCACGCTGTAATTAAGTATATGGATGGCGTATGGACAATTGAAGATAAGAACAGTACGAATGGTACGTTTGTTAATAATAGAAGAACATCTTTGCAGGAACTCAGACCTGGGGATGTTCTTTTTATTGTTGGATTTAAATTAATTATCGGAAGTAATTATATAGCATTTAACAATCCGGGTAATACGGTAAAGTGGGATAGCAATATCCTGCAGAATATGAAGCCGCAGGTATTTGATGGTGTGGGAAAAACAAAAACAACTGAAATCTGACCTCAGTTTTTTTATAGGGCACCAAGATTTAAAAGAGATATATCCACACTTAAATTTAAAGTGGATATGCCACCGGCAAAGGAAGCACAAAACAACATGCCGATGGCTATGATTATGGGACCATCCATAACTATGGGAATGGCATCAATGTCATCGGGAGCTTTTTCCGTTATTAATGCTATAAACAGTGGGGGGAATGTAATGAGTGTAATACCGACGGCGGCAATGTCTGTAAGTATGCTCTTAGGCATGGTAATGTGGCCGATAATTACCAAGAAACATGAGAAGAAAGAATCGCAACGGTGCGAAGCTGAACGACAGAAACTTTATAAAGAATATTTGTTTTCACTTAGGGATACAATTCGCAGGGAAATTGAAAATCAGGAACAAATTCTTAGAGAGAATAATATCTCAATAGATGAAGCTTCAGATAGAATAATAAACAGACTGGGGAATTTATGGGAAAGAAATATTAATCAGGATGATTTCCTGAGCATATCCCTTGGTAATGGCAATATTCAGATGTGTGAAGAAATTCAATTTCCGGACAGGAAATTTTCTGTGAATAAAGACAACCTTATTAATGATATGTTTGCACTGGCAAATGAACCGAGAGAACTTAAATCCGTACCGGTAGTACATTCTTTTAAAAATAATAAAGTGACGGGAATTATTGGAGAAAATGAGAGAAAAGTCAAAGATTTTGTAATGTCATTAATAATTAAAATTGCGGCATTACATAGTTATGATGAATTAAAATTAGTATTCATTCTTAGTGAAAAAGATGACGATATTGTTAATGTTGTAAAATGGTTTCCACATACATGGGATGATGAACATGTCAAGAGGTACATAGCTACTAATTTAAGGGAAGCTAAAGAAATATCGTCAGAACTGGAACAGGAGTTTTATAACAGGCGGGAGCTGCGAAACGAGGATATAGCTGCTCCATATTACCTAATTATCAGTACCAATAAGGAGATAGCGGAGAAAACAGAAATATATGATAAAGTTATAGAAAACAGTAACTGTAATGGATATAGCATTATTAATGTGTGTGGTAAATTCAGAATGTTACCTAAAGAAACAGTTTCTGTAATAGAAATTGATGACGAAGGTTCTAAAATATACGAAAAAAATGATATTTCGGGTAATTCTATTATGTTTGAAGCTGAAAGTGGAATAAAGTGTAATATTAATGATATAGCTGTAAGACTGGCTAATACTCAGTTGGACATTGCAAGCAGAATGTATGAATTACCGGATATGATAACATTCCTTGATATGTATGGAGTGGACAGGATAGAGCATCTTAATCCACTTATAAGATGGAAGGAAAATAATCCCACAGTTTCTCTTTCGGCACCTGTTGGCGTTGACACGACAGGTGAATTGTTCACGTTGGATTTACATGAAAAATATCAGGGACCACATGGGCTGGTAGCAGGTATGACAGGTTCCGGTAAAAGTGAGTTTATAATAACTTATATTTTATCAATGGCAGTTAATTATCATCCTGATGAGGTTGCATTTATATTAATTGACTATAAGGGCGGAGGCTTGACAGGAGCATTTGAAGATAAGGAAAAAGGAATAAAACTGCCTCATCTTGCGGGAACAATAACTAATCTTGATGGAGCTGCTGTTAAAAGATCATTGATTTCGATACAGAGTGAACTCAGGCGTAGACAGGCTGTGTTTAATGAAGCACGTAAGGTGTCTAACGAAGGAACCATGGATATATATAAGTACCAGAAATTATATCGTGATAAGGTTGTTACAGAACCTGTTCCACATTTGTTTATTATTTCAGATGAGTTTGCAGAACTTAAGACACAACAGCCTGAATTTATGGAACAGCTTATAAGTGCAGCAAGAATCGGACGAAGCCTGGGTGTGCATCTGATATTGGCAACACAGAAACCATCAGGAGTAGTTGATGACCAGATATGGAGTAATACCAGATTCAGGGTGTGTCTTAAAGTACAGGATAAATCAGACAGTAATGATATGATTAAAAGATCTGATGCGGCAGAATTATCCCATACAGGAAGGTTTTACTTGCAGGTAGGATTTAATGAATATTTTGCAAAAGGCCAGTCGGCATGGTGTGGAGCAACATATTATGAGGATGGTAATAATGAACAGATGCGTCCGGTTAGTGTCAGTGTGATTGATAATACGGGTCGGACTGTTAAGCAGGTAAAGGAAATAAGACATAATAATAATCCAAGTAAAAAAACAAAACAGATTGTAGCACTTGTCAAGTATCTTTCGGATATTGCAACAGAAGAGGGTATACATGAGAGAACACTCTGGATGGACGAGATTCCGGCAATTGTGTATGTTGATGAATTGATAAAAAAATATGGCATAAGAAACGATTTACCTCATATATTGAAACCGGTTGTAGGAGAAGTGGATGATCCGTTTAATCAGAATCAGTTTCCATTAGTATTACCTATATCAGATGGCGGAAATACAATTATTTATGGAACAGCAGGAAGTGGTAAATTGACACTTCTAAATACTGTGATATATGAACTTATAAGAAATCATATAACAGATTATCTGAATATTTACATAATGGATTTCGGATCGGAAACACTCAAGGTATTTGAGAAAGCACCACAGGTAGGAGGTGTGGTTTTATTATCAGAAAAAGAAAAAGTAATTAATCTCATAAAAATGCTTAGAAAAGAGATTATTACAAGAAAAAAAGCATTTGCCGATTATGGTGGGGACTATCGTTCTTATATAAACAATTCGGGAAAAACATATCCGAATATTGTTGTAATCATCAATAATTTTTCGGCACTGATTGAGACCTATGAAGAGTGTGAAGATTCCATAGGATACATAACAAGAGAGGGCATAAAGTATGGAATTTTCTTCATAGTTACTGCTAATAACAGTGGAGCTGTAAGATTCAGACTGGCACAGAATTTTTCAAACATATATGTTATGCAGATGAATGACAGGGATGATTATACCGGAATACTTGGACCGGTCGAGGGAACGTATCCTTCTAAATATAAAGGAAGAGGAATCTTTAAAACTGAGCATACATATGAATTTCAGACAGCGGTATTTTCTAAGGCAGAAAAGCTTAATGAATGTATTAACGGACTTATAGAGAAATTGAAGGAAGATGGTATACAGAAGGCAAAAACCATTCCTGTATTGCCTGTAAAGGTTGATTGTGAATACCTTAGTGACCATGGTGTTACATTAGATAAGTTCATTGTTGGAATTGATACAAAAACATTAGAACCTGCAATATTAAATATAAGAGACAGCTATATAACAGTTGGAATAGCAAATGATATACAGTCTTTAATTACTTACGGACAAGGTATGGCAGAAATTATATCAGATAAAAAACTTGCAGAAGTTATTGTCATTGACGGAACAGGAAGTTTTTATCCTGATGAGACTAAAAAATACGCATATTTTGCCGAAGGTTATGAAGAAAAAGTTGTTGCATTGTTTAATGAAGTTTTGAGACGACATAAAATTTTAAAAAACAACGAAAATATGGGTGACGAGGGTCAGCTAGTATATATTTTATTCGGATTCTCAAAAATATTTGATTTCCTGTCAGCAGATGGAAAGGATAAGTTAAAAGTAGCACTTGAAAAGGGAAAACATGAGTTAAAGGTAAATTTTGTTTTGATAGACGAAGGGACTTCATTGGCAAAACAATCCATGGATAACTGGTATAAAGTTCAATGTGGAAATTTATCAGGTGTATGGGTTGGAGACGGAAGTTCAGAACAGTACATTTTAAAAATCACTAAAGTCAGAAGCGAATTATATCAGGAGATGGCAGACGGGCTGGGTGTTTATATCAATAAAGGAAGATATAACATTATTAAACACATCAGTTCAAAAGCAGATATTAAAGAAGAAACAGAGGTGTAGAAAATGGATGAGATACTTGTTGAAATGTATCTTCCGGCATCGGGAAAAACGTATGATATAAAAATACCGTATAATGCTAAGATATACACTCTTACCAATATGCTTGCAAAGGCAATGACTGAACTTTCAGAAGGAGAGTTTAAGGACAATGGTAATTCGGTCTTGGTAGACAGGGATACAGGAAACATATTCGATATTTTCAGTCTATGAGCTGGGACTGGAGAACGGCTCAAAACTGATGTTAATATAAATTTTTCAAAGGCGAAAGGAGAAAAAATGGCTCAAGGAAAAATCATAGTAGAAACAGCGCAGCTTGATGCTGCATCTGCTAAAGTGGGTGAACTCGCAGGAACATATAAAGGCGAGTATGAAAAATTGTATAAACTGGTTGAGGAACTTCAGGCTTCATGGGCTGGAGCAGATAATACGGCGTATACAACACAGATTGAAGGCTTTAGAGAT
>OHSH01000571.1_pt1 | contig 15817 bp, 14 predicted proteins | sample 1578611 | NCBI WGS metagenome assembly OHSH01 (sample SAMEA3879576, study PRJEB24766) | human gut metagenome | biome: human-associated habitat; feature: feces | place: USA | collected 1985/1987 | reverse complement strand
GATATTCTCGATATACAGCGCAGCGTCGCGGCCGCGGCCCTCGGCGAGCATGGCGGTGATGCGCGTCTCCTGCTCGATGACCGTCTCCGGCCCCCAGAAGGTCACGCACCGCTCCCAGAGGACGCCGCTCACGTCCGCGAGGCTGTTCATGAGCAGCGGGAAGATAAGGTTCCCGCTCAGCTCGGTGATGGTCGTGTCAAACTTGCGCATCCACCGCGCATAGACAGCGTTGCCCTCACCCGCAGCCACGGCAGCGCGCAGCCCATCCGTAATAGCGCGCAGCTGCTGCATATCCTCCGGCGTGCCGCGCTCGCCGAGCAGGATCATGGCGCCGCCCTCGATCGCGTCGCGCGCCTCGACGAGGGAGCTCTCGATCGCGTGGTCGAACTGGCCGCCATATTTCCCGAGCGCCATGAGCGTCTCAAAATTGCCGTGGCGGGCGTAGTCCTCGATGTAGTTGCCGCGGCGCGGCTCCATGCGTACGAAGCCCATGCGCTCGAGATCCTCGAGCCCGGTGTGCACCATGGAGCGGCTGATGTGCATCTGCTCGGACAGCTCGCGCTCCGACGGGAGCTGGTCGCCGACCTTCAGCTCACCGGAAAAGATCATGCCGATGACCTGATCGACGAACAGCTCCCGGAGCGTCGGGGCCTGAATCTGCTGAAATCCCATCAGACCTTCCCGTCAACCTTTCTGCGGTCGTAGAGCCGATCGAGCAGCGGGCGCACAAGGAAATAGATCGCCTTGTTATCGAGATTGAACCAGTAGATGAGCATGCTCCCCACCCAGACGCCGGTCACGCCGAGGAGCAGCTTTGGCAGCAGTTTTTTCATCATCATTTCCTCCTGTTTACCAGCCTTCGTAGTCGTCATACTGCAGCAGGGACGCATCGAGCGGCTCTGCCTGCATGACCGAGAACATGAAATCGTTGACCTGCTGGCGGATGTCGGCACGGGAGACGGTGCGGTGGTCGAACATGTCATTGGAGACCATCATGAGCTTCGTCTTCTTCTCCTTCGCCTGGTCGAGGATGACACCCGTGAGGCCGAGCGCGCCCTTGCAGGTGATGTCATCGTGCAGGATAACCATGTCGCAGTGGAACTTCTCCGCCTCGTCCCAGAACTCGACGAGGTGCTGCCAGCCGCCGGTCAGGTGGCGGCGCATAACGCCGGTCTCATAATTGCGGGCAATGCCGTCGAGCATGGTGTCCTCGTCCGTCGTGTCGATGAGTACGTTGCCGGAGAACAGATCCATGCCGGCGATCACGAGGATGCCCCAGCAGTTATACAGCCAGTTCGGAAACTGCAGCCAGTAGCACGGAGGGCCGCCCCAGGTGATGGCGCGATAGCGCGTCTTGGGGAAGCAGTTGGTCTTGCTCTCGTACGCCTGCTCAAGGATCTTCATGACCTTGCGCTCTGCCTTCATGATCTCGGGATTGCGGCCGCCGGAGAATGCATAATAGAACGTGTGGAACAGGTTCGGCACGGTGAGCGCGGCAGCGGTGTAGGGCGTGGCCATGAAGTTCCACTTCTCCTGCTCGTTGCGCACCTCGTCGTTGTGCTTTTCCATCACGGCGCGGCAGGCGTCCCAGTCATAGGTCTCGCCAGTGTGCCGCTCGACAAAGTCGATGACGCGGCGCAGGGACGCGCGGGCGTATTTGCGCGTGTGCGGATCGGCCCAGCGCATGGGGATGGCAGCCGGCAGCGTGTCCACGTCGAGATGGCGCTCGATGATCTGGCTGTTCATGGTCGAGGAGTCGCACGGGGCGTTGTTCGAGATGCAGCAGGCACCGATCTTCGGGAACTCGTCGAGCATGGCAACGCCGGCGGCATTGTTCGACAGGCGGCAGGAATCCGCCGGCAGGCCGATGCTCTCCATGGCGTCGATGTAGTACGGATTCGCACCCTGATCCATGTAGCACAGCAGCAGACCCTGGAACGGCTCGAGCTGCGCAGGGCGCAGATTTGGAAATCCCGCGAGGATCTCGGGGCACATGGTCTGCTCAAGCACGACCTGCGTGCGGCCGAAGTCGTTATCGCCGAAGCGGCGGTCGCCCATCATCATCTCGGCGATGGAGGTAGTTGAGCCCTTCATGATCGTGTTGAGGTAAATGCGCGCCACGCGCAGCGCCGGGCCGCGCAGACCCTCGACGCAGCGGTCGATCATGTTCAGCGCCGCGAGGTACGAGCCCATCCAGCGGTAGGTCAGCATGCCGCGCATGATGCGCACCGGGCTCTTGGCCACGAAGCCGCTCATGACGCCGAGCACTTTGACCCACTCGGTATAGTCGTACCATGTATCTTTCAGACCGCGCCATTCGCGGTGCTTTGCAATGTTGCTGCCGGGGAGAAAACGGTTCCCGGCGCCTTTGACCTTCTTGTCAGCCATCACGAATTCCCTCCCTGAATGTGTTTGATCTCCAGGCTCTCCACAAAGGCCTGGATGCGCGTGCGCAGCTGGCCGGCGCCGGCGAGGGTGTACTCCTTCTCAATGCCGACGGTCGGGATGCCCAGCTCCTCCTGCAGGATGTGCACGCCGAGCACACGCTCATAGCTCCAGAACTCGCAGAACTTCATCTGCTCGTAGAGTACGCCGTCGGCGCTGTATTCCCGGCACAGGTCGCGGATATAGGTGCGGCGGCCGTCGGAACGCGCCCGCTCCATGAAGCGCGGGCACTGGCTCGTGCGCAGATAGTGGCGGGCAACGGCGCGCAGCGGCGTCTCCCCGTCCAGAATTTCGATCTGCTCGCGGCTGGGCAGGCTGCCGTAGCAATAGCGGTCGGCCACGACCATGGCGCCGCAGTCCTCGATGAGCTTCGTGAACGCGGGATCGTCGATCTCGCTGCCGGTCACGACCAGGCGCACGCGGAACCACGGCTGCGGATCCGGTTTGCGGCGCTTGAGCTCGGTGAGCGTCTGCTTGAGGTACGGCAGGATCCGCTTGTGCGGGCACACCTGGCTCACGAGCTGGATGACATGGAACTCATAACCCGTGATAACGGGATTGGCCGCCTTGCGCAGGTCGCCGATCTCGGTGATGATGCGGGAAATTTCGTTGTGATCTCGGATCGCTTCGAGAATCGCCTGGTCGGAGATGTCGATGCCGTAGGTCGCGTGCAGCGGCTCGAGCACCTTGATGCGCAGCTGCTCTTCATAGTGATCGACGGCGAAGTCCTCGTCCGAGAACGGCACGTCCATCATGCTCATGAAAAACTGCGGATTTTTCTCCTTCACGAGGCCGAGGATCTCGAAATGCTCATGGCCGCGGTGCATCATCTGGCACGTCTCGGACGAGAGCAGCGCATCGAGATAGTCATAGCCGCCCTCGATGCCGCGCTCGAGGATGCTGCGGGTGTATGAGCAGATCTTGCTCGACATGTAGTACGTGCCCACGTCGATGCTGCCGGTGTTCGGCGCACGCAGGCGGCTCGAGAAGCAGCCGGGCAGGTTCAGCAGCGTTTCCGGCACGAAATAGCAGGTGTAACCCAGGGCGTGTTCCCCCTCCGCCCTGGCCTGCTGTACCAGCTCGTTGTTGGCCTCCTGCAGCAGATTCTCAAAATAGATCAGATGCTTCAGGTCTTTCATGGTTTGCTTCCACCTCTCACTTTTCATTACGGGTGCGGCAGCTGGTCGGAACACGATCTGGTTCAACCAGCGGCTTCACGAGCCAAAGATAGCATATTTTTTGACAATGTGCAATGGATTACCCACCATTTTCTGTTTTTCAGTGCTTCGCACAATGGATCTGGTCTGACCACAGCCATTGTATCGCCAACAAACCGGACAGATTTTGTACTTTTCCAAACAATCATTGACAAGACAGGCCGGCTTATTATAGTATTGTCTGTCAAATCATGAAATCAAAGGAGCCTCACTTCATGAATGAAATTTACGTCACCGGCCACCGGAACCCGGACACGGACTCCGTCGTGGCCGCCATCTCCTATGCCGCGCTGCGCAACGCGCTCGGCGACCGCGACTATGTGGCCGCACACCTCGGCCACATCAGCGACGAGACGCAGCGTCTGCTCGACCGATTCGGCTTTCGTGCGCCGCGGACGCTGAGCAACGTCCGCACGCAGGTGCGCGATCTGGATTACGACACGCCGCCGGCGCTCAACTCCACCGTCACAATGGACCGCGCCTGGCACATCATGCGCGACCAAAACATCTCGGCCATGCCCATCATCAACGAGGACGGCACGCTCTACGGCATGCTCTCCGCCGGCGACATCGCGGCCTACAGCATGCGCACGATCAGCGACCGGCACGTGGACGCGCTGCCGCTGTTCAACCTCCTGAGCGTGATCGAGGGGCGCATCCTCAACGACGGCGCCGAGCAGGTCGACCGCGTGTCCGGCGTGGTGACGATCGCCCTGCCGCAGAGCTGCGACAACCTGCTCTTCTCCGACCCCGACAGCATCATTCTCTGCGGCAACCAGCCGGACATGATCCGCCGCGCGCTCGACATCGGCGTGCAGTGCATCATCCTCTGCCAGACCGACGTCGACCCCGCGTGGCTTGAAAACGCCGGCAAGACCTGCGTCATCTCCACCCCGCTCGATGCCAGCCGCGTGGCGCGGCTGGTGTATCAGGCGATCCCGATCTCCCGCCCGTGCAACACGGAGGATCTGGTCAGCTTCCACCTCGACGATTACATCGACGACGTGCGTGAGGTCGTGCTCGAGAGCCGCTACCGCTGCTACCCCGTGCTCGACGAGAACGAAAAGGTCGTCGGCACGCTCTCGCGCTATCACCTGCTGCGTCCGCGGCGCAAGCGCGTGGTGCTCGTTGACCACAACGAGCTGGCGCAGGCCGTGCCCGGGCTCGAGCAGGCCGAGATCCTCGAGATCATCGACCACCACCGTCTGGCCGATATTCAGACCACACAGCCCATCCGTATGCGCAACGAGCCCGTCGGCAGCACGACGACCATCATCACCAATATGTATCAGGAGCACGGCGTCATGCCGTCGCCGAACATGGCGGGTCTGATGGCGGGCGCGATCTTGTCCGACACGGTCATGTTCAAATCCCCCACGTGCACGAAGCGCGACATTGCCATGGCCGAGCGCATGGCCCGCATCGCCAACGTCTCGCTCAAGGAGCTGGGCAACCTGATCTTCGCCGCCTCGAGCGCCGGCGACAAGTCGGCCGAGGATCTGTGCTTTGCCGACTTCAAGGAATTCCACATCGCCGACCACTATCTCGGCGTCGGTCAGGTCACGTCGCTCGACTCGGCCAAGGTGCTCGAGCGCAAGGACGAGCTGCTGGCCGTCATGGCCACGAAGCTCGAGCAGCAGCACTATGACATGATCGCGCTCATGGTCACGGACGTGCTCCTAGAGGGCACGAACCTGCTCTACATCGGCAATGACGACACGATCCGCACCGCCTTCTCGGTCGAACCGAAGGACAGCGCCGTGTTCCTGCCCGGCGTGATGAGCCGCAAGAAGCAGATCATCCCCATGCTGACCGCCCTCTGGGGCTGAGGCCGCATATACAAAAAAGTCCGCACAGGCAGTGCCTGTGCGGACTTTTTTTGATTCAATCCGTCATGCGCACGATGCGGTAATACGTGCGCGCCGTGAGCAGGTACACAAAGGTGTACAGCAGTGCGAAGACGCCGAACGTTCCGAGCGTGCACAGCAAAAACAGATGCACGTTCTGCAGCCCGAAGGCGAACACGATCTGCTTGATGAGCGGAAACGCAAACGCGATGTGGATCGCCGCCGTCACAAGCGGCAGGAAGAACATGAGCAGCACCTGCGTGCGGATGGTCGCCTTGACCTCCTTCGGCGTCATGCCGACCTGCTGCATGATGCGGAAGCGCCCGCGGTCGTCATAGCCCTCGGAGACCTGCTTGTAGCAGATGATGAGCACCGTCGCAAACAGGAACACGAACCCGAGGAAAAAGCCGAGGAACAAAAAGCCGCCGTACGTGCTGCGCAGCGTGGGATAGCCGTCGGCGCGCATATCGGTCGTGTAATTCACGTTTGCCGCCTCGGCAGCAGACTCAAACCCGGGGTCGCAGAGCAGTGCGTGCAGCGCGTCGAGCTGCTCGTCGTCCGTGCCGGAGAGGTCGAACTGATACGTGTAGTTGAGCATGCTACGGGTGCCGCCGTGCTCGCTGGTGTAGGCGTTTTGCTGCGCGCGCAGCTCGAGCACGCTGTCGAGATCCGGCACGACCAGATACAGCGTGTGCAGACCCATGATGGAGCTGCCGCTGACGAGCGAGAAGCTATCGAGCTGCCGCAGCCGCAGCGTATCGCCGCCGAGCGTGAGCGTGTCGCCAAAGGCTGCGCCGTCCGTCCATGCGAGCGCCTCGCCGGGCGCAAGCGTCACCTGCTCGCCGGTCAGGTCGGCATAGCCCTCCGTGTCCAGAACCATGACGGCGTATTCATCGGCGCTCGAACCGGTGAGCTGTTCGCTCGTGAGATCAAGCGCATCGCCGCTGCGCAGCGCGGAAAACCTGACGGTGCGATAGCCGTGCACATTGCTCTGCGTGAGCCCCGCGCGCGTCATGGTGTCGTCCACCACCCGCAAAACCGGCGCGACGTCCGGCACCGTATTCGTCTGGGGGTCGGTCATGAGCGTGAGCGTCATATCCTGCGACCAGCACACGTCGGCGTAGGCATCCAGCCCCTTGTACAGGCTCACCGTGGTCGAAACCGTCACAAGCACCATCGTCGAGAGGATGCAGATGCTCGCAAGGCCGGCCGCATTGCGGCTCATGCGGTAAATGAGACCGGAGACGGTGGCAAAGTGGCTGGTTTTATAATAATAGCGCCGGTTTTTGCGCAGTGCCTTGAGCACGACGACGCTCAGCGCAATGAACGTGAGATACGTGCCGATGATGACAAGGATGACCGCCGGGAAGAAATTCTGGATGGCGTATAAGGCCACGTTTGTGCGCAGGGAAATGATATAGCCCGCGGCAAGGCACACCGCGCCGAGCAGTGCGAGGATCCACTTGCTGCGCGGCTCGCGCTCGCCCTCGCTGCCGGCGCGCAGCAGCTGCACGGGGTTGGACAGATGGATGATGCGGATGGTATTGAGCAGCAGCAGCAAAAACAGCGCGCCGAAAAACGCCACCGTATAGCCGATGCTCATCAGGCGGATGTTCAGCCCGAACGTAGCCTCCCCGCCGATGAGCCGCATGAGCACGAGCTGCAGGAGCTTGGAGAACACACCCGCCGCCACGAGGCCAAAAAACAGCGCCATGGCCGCCGTATACAGCGACTCCCAGAAGAGCACGTAGGAGATGTGGCGCTTTTCCATGCCGAGGATGTTGTAGATGGCAAACTCGCGCTTGCGCTGTTTGGTGAAGGTACTGTTCGTATAAAAGAGGATGATGGCGGAAAACAGCGCCATGATCGACACGCCGAAACCGAGCACCTGACTGACGCTGCCGCCGTGCTGCATCTGACCGAGATACGGATCGCTCGCGAGCGTGAGGATGATGCAAAACAGCGCCACGATCACGATGCAGGCCAGCAGATACGGCAGGTAGAACCGGCGGTTTTTCTTCAGATTCGTCGCCGCCAGACGCGGGTAGAGGTTACGCATGGCGCTCACCGCCCGTTGCCAGCATCGTGAGCGTGTCAGAGATCTTCTGATAGAGCTGCTCATCCGAGCTCTCGCCGCGATAGATCTCGTGGAACACCTCGCCGTCCTTGATGAACAGCACGCGCGAGGCGTGGCTGGCCGCCTTGACCGAGTGCGTGACCATGAGGATGGTCTGGCCGCCGCGGTTGATCTCCTCGAACAGGCGCAGCAGCTCATCCGTTGCGCGCGAATCGAGCGCGCCGGTCGGCTCATCGGCCAGCACAAGCTTCGGCTGCGTGATGAGCGCGCGGGCGACGGCTACACGCTGCTTCTGTCCGCCGGAGAGCTCATACGGAAACTTCTGCAGCAGCTCCGCGATGCCGAGCTGCCGGGCGATGGGCGCGAGGCGCGCGGCCATCTCCGGATACGCCTTGCCTGCGAGCACGAGCGGCAGGAAGATGTTGTCCTGCACGGAAAACGTATCGAGGAGGTTGAACTCCTGGAACACGAAGCCGAGCTGCGAGCGGCGAAACGCCGCGATCTCCCGCTCCGGGATCGTGCCCAGCGCCCGACCGTCGAGCACGACCTCGCCGCCGGTGGGCTTGTCGAGTGCGGCAAGAATGTTGAGCAGCGTGGTTTTGCCGCTGCCGCTCTCGCCCATGATGGCGACGTACTCGCCCTTCTCGACTGTGAAATTCACGTCCGTGAGCGCCTGCACCTTCGTGCCGCCGAAGCGAGTGGTATAAATCTTCTGAACATGACGAACTTCCAAAAACGACATGACCGTTACCTCCTGTGTAATGACAGGCTCAGTATAAACCGCCGGGGAAATGGCTGCCATGCATCTGGCTTACATTTTCCCGGCGGAAACTTACGATTCTGTAAGGCTCACTCGACCTCGAGCGCGTCCTGCTCGAGTCCGATGCGCACCGTCGTGCCCATGCCGGGCGTCGAGGCGATGGTGATCGAGTGACCGAGCTTTGCGAGGATGCGGCGGCAGAGGTACAGGCCAATGCCGGTCGCGCGCTTATCTGTGCGGCCGTTGCTGCCGGTGTAGCCCTTTTCAAACACGCGCGGCAGATCCTCGGGCGCGATGCCGATGCCCGTGTCGCGGATACAGAGCGTCTTCGGCGCCTCGAGCGTGATGGACACCGACCCGCTGCGGGTGTACTTGAGCGCGTTGGAGAGCACCTGCTCGATGACGAACAGCAGCCACTTTTCATCCGTGATGACGCTGACGTTCAGCGGCGCGTACTCCAGCCGCAGTTTGCGGCGGATGAACTGGGAGGCAAACTTGCGCACCGCCTGCCGGACGATATCGTCGAGCGCGTAGTTGCGGATGACATAGTCCGACGACGGGCTCTCGAGCCGCAGATAACCGAGCACCATCTCCACATACTGCTCCACGCTCTGCACCTGCTCGAGCAGGGCGCGCTGCTCGTCCGTGTCCGCGTCCTGCAGCAGCAGACGCATGGCGGCGATGGGCGTCTTGATCTGGTGCGCCCAGACGGTGTAGTACTCAACTAAGTCCTGATAGCTGCGCTGGCTGCGGGTCATCTGCGCGCGGCGGTCGGCATCGAGCGCGCGCACGAGCGCCTGATACTGTGCCTCGAGCATCCCGTCCGGTTCCGGCAGCTGCTCGGTGCTGAGCGTGATCTCCTGCTCCAGCCGCTGCAGCAGGCGCAGACGCGCGGCAAAGCGCCGGTAATCGACCGCGAACCAGACCAGCAGCAAAAACAGGCACACAAGCGCCGCATACCCCACCGCGCCCAGCGGCAGCCGGTAGAGCCAGAACACGAGCGCGAACACGGCCGTATAGACCGCAAGCGCGATGAGCGCCTTGCGGTTTTCCTTCACATAAGCGCCAAACATATCCTGCCCCCTCACTCGATGAGATAGCCGAGGCCCTTTTTCGTCGTGATATAATCCGGCAGGCCGGCGGCCTCGAGCTTGCGGCGCAGGCGGGCGATGTTGACCGTGAGCGTGTTCTCGTCGACAAAGCTGTCCGTCTCCCAGAGCTTTTCCATGAGCGTCTCGCGGCTGACGACGCTGCCCTTGCGCTCAAGCAACGTCTGCAGGATGCGGTAGTCGTTTTTCGTCAGCTCGATGCGCTGTCCCTGATACGTCAGGCTCGCGTCGGCCGTGTTGAGCACGGCGCCGCGATGCTCAAGCGTGGGCGCGGGCGCGGCAAAATCATACGTGCGGCGCAAAATGGCCTGGATCTTCGCCAGCAGCACGTTCAGGTCAAAGGGCTTGGCGATGAAATCATCGCCGCCCATGTTCATGGCCATGACGATGTTCATATTGTCCGACGCCGAGGAGAGGAACACGACCGGCACGTTCGACACGCGCCGCAGCTCCTGGCACCAGTGGTAGCCGTTATAAAACGGGAGCGTGATGTCCAGCAGCACAAGCTGCGGATCGAACGCCGTGCACTCGGCGAGCACGTTGCGAAAATCCTCCGCGCAGCGCACGTCAAAGCCCCACGTCGTCAGGTGCTTTTGCAGCGCGGCGGCGATGGCCGCGTCGTCCTCCACGATAAAAATGCGGTGCATGCGATCCCCTCCCGGGCAGAAAAATAGCAGGCGCAGTGACCCCTGCGCCTGCTATTTTACGATAATTCGGCGCCGATTGCAACGGCTGTGTCAATCCCGGCGGCGGTTGCCGTAGAGAATGATGAGCCGCAGCAGCTGCGCAAACGACACCAGCAGCGCCGCGACATACGTCATGGCGGCCGCCCGCAGCACGCTGCGCGCGCCGCGCAGCTCGTCGTCCGTGAGCAGGTTGCGCGACTCGATGGCGGCCAGCGCACGACGAGAAGCATTGAACTCCACCGGCAGCGTCACGAGCTGGAACACCGTCACGAGGCCGAAGAGCAGAATGCCCGCCCAGACGAGCACCGACCAGTTGAAGATCAGCCCCGCGATGAGCAGCGGCCACGACAGATTCGAGCCGATGCGCGTGGCCGGGATGATGGCCGCACGGATGCGGATGGGTGCATAGTCCGTGGCGTACTGCACGGCGTGGCCCGCCTCGTGCGCCGCGACGCCCACGGCCGCGATCGACGCGACGCCGTAGACCTCGTCCGAGAGACGGATGACCTTCGTCTGCGGGTCAAAGTGGTCGGTGAGTTTGCCCGAGATGTGCTCGATGCGCACATCCGTGATGCCGTTGGCCTGCAGGATGCGCTGCGCCGCCTGCGCGCCGGTCAGGCCGCTCGTGCAGCGCACGCGCGCGTAGCGCGAAAACGCACTCTTAACCTGGATCTGCGCGATGAGCGCGATAAGCAGCGCCGGCACAACCAGCAGCAGATACGTGGTATCAAAGCCATAATAATATCCATGGTACATGGCAGTCGGTCCTTTCTGGTTCGTGCTGCTATTTTACCGCCAAAGCGCGCGCGCGTCAACTGGGGACACAGATTTGCGCAGCGCGGCGTTTTTTGCGCAAATATCCCCCCACTGGGCTTGCACGGCGGTCATTTTTTGTTATACTTGTGTCAAATACACGATAAAGAGTATGGACGATCCGATCATGATTGATGCACACGACATTCGATTTTCCTACGACGGGCCGGGCGGCCGCCGCTCCCTCAACGGCGCGCAGCTGCACGTTTCCCCCGGCGAGTTTGTGGCCGTGCTCGGGCACAACGGCTGCGGCAAATCCACGCTCGTCAAGCACTTCAACGCCCTGCTGCCGCTGCAGCACGGCACGCTGACCGTCGACGGCATGGACGCCGCCGACCCCGCCAACCGCTGGGCGCTGCGGCGCAAAGTCGGCATGGTGTTTCAGAATCCGGACAACCAGTTCGTGTCCACGATTGTGGGCGAGGACGTGGCCTTCGGGCTGGAAAACTACGGCGTGCCGGAAGACGAGATCCCTGCGCGCGTGGCCGCGGCGCTCGCCGCCGTGGACATGGCAGGCTATGAAAACCGCGCGACGCACACGCTCTCCGGCGGGCAGAAGCAGCGCGTGGCGCTGGCCGGCGTGCTGGCCCTGTCGCCGGACATTCTGGTGTTCGACGAGGCCACCGCCATGCTTGACCCCGACGGCCGGCAGGAGGTGCTGCACACGATCCACCGCCTGCACACACAGCAGCACAAGACCGTCGTCATGATCACGCACTATATTGAAGAAGCCATCGGCGCCGACCGCGTCTATCTCATCCACAACGGCAAAATGATCGCCGACGGCACGGCGCGCGAGATGCTCACGCAGCCGGAGCTGCTGGCCGCGGCAGGGCTCACGCCGCCGATGCCGGTGCAGATGTACCATGACCTGAAGCAGGCTGGGATCACGCTCGCCCGCTGCCCGCTGACGCTTGAGGAGCTTGCGGAGGAACTATGCCGATCACAGTAACGAATCTGACGTGTGTCTACGGCGCGGGGACGCCTTTTGAGACTACTGCGCTGCGCGATGTGTCCGTCACGGTCGAAAACGGCAGCTTCGTCGGCATCCTCGGCCGCACCGGCTGCGGCAAGTCCACGCTCATCCAGATCATGGCCGGTCTGCTCACGCCGACGGCCGGCACCGTCATGCTCGACGGGCAGGACATCCACACCCGCCGCTATGACCGCAGCATTCTGCGGCGCAAGGTCGGCATCGTGTTCCAGTACCCGGAGTGTCAGCTCTTTGAGACGACCGTGGAAAAGGACGTGGCCTTCGGCCTGAAGCACAGCGGCCTGAGTGCCGCCGCAAAGCAGGCGCACGTGCGCTGGGCGCTCGAGACCGTTGGTTTCTCGTTCGAGAAAGTCCACGACCAGCCGCCGATGAGCCTCTCCGGTGGGGAGAAGCGGCGCGTGGCCATCGCGGGCGTGCTGGCGACGAAGCCGGAGTATCTCATTCTCGACGAGCCGATCGCGGGGCTCGACCCGCTCGGACGCGAGGCGTTTCTGCAGCTCATCACCGAGCTCAACCGCGGCGGCATGACCATCCTCATGGTCTCGCACAACGCCGACTGTCTGGGCGCGTATGCCCGGCGGCTGCTCGTGCTGGAGGACGGGCAGCTCGTGCGCGACGGCACACCGGAGGAGATCTACGCCGACCTCGACTGGATGCGCGCGCACCGCCGCCGCTCTGCTCCGGCAGGGCGGGCTGGACATTCCGCAGGACATCGCAAGCTATGACGCACTGCTCGCGGCCGTGCTGCGCGCGAAGGGCGGTGGCCGCCCATGAGGGAACACCTGACCGGGCAGTTTACTCCCGGCACTTCAATTTTGCACCGGTTGGACGCACGGGCAAAATTTTTCGGCTTTCTCATCCTCATCGCCGCCACCGTGTGCACGGACGCCTGGCCCGGCTACGCGCTGCTGCTCGCCGTCACGGCCGCCATCGTGGCCATTTGCGGCCTGCCGCTGCGCACCGCGCTCGCGTCCGTGGCGCGCATGGGCTGGTTTTTCCTGCTCATCTTCGCGATGAACGCCCTGTTTTTCGCCACCGACGACGCCATCTGGCACTGGTGGATCCTCACGCTGTCCGTGCCCGGCACGTGCACGACGCCGCCGCTCGAAATCACCGGTGCGATCCAGACGCTGCTCAGCCCGCTGCGGCTCATGCGGCTGCCGGTCGAGGACATTGCGATGATCCTGTCCGTCGCCGTGCAGTTCATCCCGACGCTGCTCGAGGAGACCGACACCATCCGCAAGGCGCAGATCGCGCGCGGCGCGCGCTTTGAAAGCCGCCGCCTGCACGAGCGCGCACAGGCCATGCTGCCGCTGATCGTGCCGATCTTCCTCAGCGCCTTCAAGCGTGCCGACGAGCTTGCCATGGCCATGGAGGCCCGCGGCTACCGCGGCGCGCGCGGCCGCACCCGGAAAAAGTCCGTTCCCCTGCCCCTGAGCGGCTGGGGCGCGCTTGCGCTGTGCGCCCTTGTGTGCGCAGCGGAAATACTCCTGTAAATCCAAAATCAGAAAGGAACCGAAGTCCAATGCGAACCATGTCTACCGTCAAAAAATCCATCATCACCGCCGTGTGCATCGCCCTGTGCTATGTCCTGCCGCTGCTGTTTCACGGCATTCAGGGCGCAGGCCAGATCTTCTGCCCGATGCACATCCCCGTCTTTCTGTGCGGCCTCGTGTGCGGCTGGCAGTTTGGCCTGCTGTGCGGTCTGGCCGGCCCCGCGCTCTCGAGCGCGCTGTGCGGCATGCCTCCGGTGAGCATTCTGCCGTCGATGATGATCGAGCTGGCCGTCTACGGTCTGATTGCCGGCCTCATGATGCGCTGTGTGCGCACGCGGCACGTGTACGCCGACCTCTACATCAGCCTCATCGTTGCCATCGTCGCCGGCCGCGTCGTCAACGGCCTGGTCAATGCGCTCATCTTCGCGCGCGGCAGCTACTCCATGGCCACGTGGGTCGCAGGCTCCGTCGTCAAGAGCTGGCCCGGCACCATCATCCAGCTCGTGTTCATCCCGAGCATCGTGTTCGCGCTCATGAAGGCGCGCCTCATCCCCGAGCGCTATCCGAAGGAGGTACCCGAGCATGATTGATCAGAAGGACGTCATTTCGTTTTTCGACCGCTGCGCCCCGAACTGGGACGCGGAAATGATCCGCAATGAGCCGGTCATCCGCACCATCCTCGACAACGCCGGCATCCGCGCGGGCGTAGACGTGCTCGACGTGGCATGCGGCACGGGCGTGCTCTTCCCGGACTATCTGGCGCGGGACGTGCACAGCGTCACCGGTGTGGACATTGCCCCGGAAATGGCCCGGCGCGCTGCCGAAAAGTTCCCGGATGCGCGCGTGACCGTGCGCTGCGGCGACATTGAGACCGTGCCGCTCCCGCAGCCGTTTGACTGCTGCATGGTCTACAACGCCTTCCCGCACTTCCCCGACCCGGCGCGCCTGATCGCGCATCTGGCAACGCTGCTCAAGCCCGGCGGCCGCCTGTCCATCGCGCACGGCATGAGTCGCGCCATGCTCGACCGGCACCACGCGGGCTCGGCCAGCACGGTCTCCGTCTCGCTGATGAGCGAGACGGAGCTCGCCGCGCTCATGGCCCCGTATTTTGACGTGGACGTCGTCATCTCGGACGACCGGATGTATCAGGTCTGCGGCACAAAAAAATAAAAGAATCCCTTCCCTCTTCTTTCCCAAAAGCGCAAAATGCCCCCGGACAGACGTCCGGGGGCATTGCAAAACCCTGATAGATCAGGCTTTTGATGCGCATTTCATTCGAGGCGGGCACTTCGCCCCCTCGAGCTCCCCCGCTGCTCTGCCGCATCGCCCCGCAGCGACGCTTTTACGAGCAAAAATGCCCCCGGACAGACGTCCGGGGGCATTCCTTATGATGATGGTGTTTTCCTGTCTTTCCGGCTTGCGCTTATGCAGCCGCGTAGCCGCTGAGGATGGAGGCCATCTCGGCGCGGGTCGCCGCGGCGTTCGGCGCGAGCAGTTTGCCATCGCGGCCGAGGATGAGCTTCTCCGCGTTGGCCCACTGCATCTCGGCCTGCGCCCAGGCCGGAATGTCCGCCGCGTCGCCAAAGGCGGAGAGGTCGGCGCGCGCCGTCACGTCCCGGCCGGCAAAGGCCGCATAGCCGCAGAGCATGACCGCGGCCTGCGCGCGCGTAACAGCCATCTCGGGCCGGAATGTCCCATCGCCGCAGCCGACGACGATGCCGTTTGCCGCCGCCCAGATGACGGCGTCCGTGTACCACTCGCCGGCCGGCACATCCGAGAACGGATTGGCCGCCGTGACTTCCGGCTCGCCCGCCATCGCGTAGAGGATGACCGCGAGCATTGCGCGGGTCAGGTCCTGATCCGGCGCAAAGATCGTCGCGCTCTCGCCGACCATCCAACCGCGGTTGTACACGCGCTTAATGTCCGTGTAGGCCCAGTGGTTCGTCACGTCCACGAATGGTAGGAACGCGCCGGGCTCCTTCGTGTAATCCGCGGTGAAGAACACCTCGATCCCGTCGCCGTCTTCGAGCTCATACGCACCCATGTAGGTGTCCGGGAACTCGCCGTTGACGCGGTACATCCAACCGGAATACTGGCCCTTGCTCAGCTCGGCCACCTTCGTGCCGTCCGGCGCGATGACCGCCCTGACATAGCTGCCCTTGGCGTCATACGTATAGCCGTTGGCGGCAAGCACCTGCTTGAACACTTCAAATGCCGTCGTGCCCTCGGGCAGATCACGAACCACAGTCGGCAGAATCCAGGCATCGGTATCCGTGTGCAGCTGGAACGTGACCGTGATCGTCTCGGGATCCGGGTCCACAGGCGTCGGCTCTACAGGCGTCGGCTCCACGGGCGTCGGCTCTACGGGCGTCG
>OHSH01000555.1_pt1 | contig 16263 bp, 11 predicted proteins | sample 1578611 | NCBI WGS metagenome assembly OHSH01 (sample SAMEA3879576, study PRJEB24766) | human gut metagenome | biome: human-associated habitat; feature: feces | place: USA | collected 1985/1987 | reverse complement strand
CATCAATGACAATGGCAAAGCCGATAGATGCTGATGAATTAGTTAATATAATTGCCAGACAGGCAGGGAGATAATAGATATGACACTAAGAGAATGATAATAATTAAATATATGCGTATAACATCCGTGTAAATAATTAGCAGTAATACATATATATTATTTTGTGATATAGACGATTATTGGTAAATGTTTACACGGATTTTATGCAATGTATTACAAAAAATACATCAAAACCTAAAAATTTCAGTAATTGGTACCCGAGAACTATAAAAATCAGTAGTACATTTTCGTCAAAAGTTGTAATCTTATAAAAAATAGGCAATTAGTTTTGTGTAAAAGTTACAAAACATTGTATTGTTAAGAAAGGGAGAGTATGGACTATGAAATCAAGACGTAGAAGAGAATGGTTTCGCAGAAGTTCGGCTATGTTTATGGCGTTAGCTTTAATCATATCTGGACTTTCATTGCCGGAGGGCTTGTTTAGCATTACAGCCAAAGCGGCAGAAAAAGCCAGTGCAGAGTGGACAGTAAGTTCTACAATGTACGCAGATGGCGATAATGATAATTCAGTTACGGAATTGAACGGCAAATCAGGTAAGCTGGTTAATTCTAATAATGATGAATTATTAATAAATGCAAATTCAGGTAAAATGGCTAATAGAAGCCTGAAAGCAGGCAGTACTAATAAGGATTTTCAGGTTAATGCAGGAACAGTAATGACTTTTCCTGTGATTAATAATGCGAAAAGTTGTACAGTAACATTGCAGGCAAGTAGTGGAATAACTGTAGATGATATTGAATGTACAGGAATGAATGATGTTAAAGTGACATCAGGTGGAAGTAAAAGCTATGTAATTACTGGAATGGTAGATAAAAATGCAACAACAGTATCTGTTAAGTTAAAAGCACAGAAATATCTTTATATGATAAAGGTTGACTCATCAACAAGTTATGCGACAACATCTGCTTCATTCGCAGATGGTGGGGATACTAAAGCTGAATGGGGATATTCAGAAACAGTTTTATCAAGTAAAGGTTCTAATACAATAATTCAAAGTGATACAGGAACTTATACTAATGGTGATAAAGATGTATTATATGTTGATGCATCATCAGGTAAGTTTTATCCAACGACAGGTGATAGAATTCAGGTTAATACTGGTACTAAGATAGTTATACCGGCAGCGGGAGATAAGGCTGTTATTAAACTTACTGTCAATAAGAACGTAGGTACAGATAAGGACAGCATATTAGGAAATACACTTAATATAACAGGAAGTGACAAGGTCTTAAGAAAGATGGAATGTATTTCCTGTGTTGAAAATTCTGACAAAAATTATGTTGATGTGGAATTTGAATGTTATCTTACAGGAGATGAAGGAGAGCTTACATTAGATGTTAAAACTAATACATACATTAGAAATCTTTCAATCGAATGTGTAGAACTTAATAAGAAAGTAATAAATGGAACTATTACATCTAAATCAGATATTCCATCTGATATGCAGGTTGTAGCGACTAATAATACAACTGGACTTACATATACATCAGATATAACAGTTGCAGAGAATGGCAAGAGCGGTACATATTCAATTGAAGTACCAGCAGAAGATGAAGTTATGGAATATGAGATATCACTGAGCAATCCGGCATACCAGATTAAGAGTGGTATTTATAAACATAGTGTAAGTACAGAGACTGCTGCCAGGATTACAGCAGATTTAACTGTCATTAGCCTTGATACCTGCACAGTAACAGGTAAGATTAATGGCATTACTGAGGGTTATTATACAGAAGGCCTTGAACTTGTATTTACAACAACTGAGGAAACAGACTATGTTCCAGAAGTAACTATTGATACAGATACTTGGAAATATACAGCTAAGTTTGAAAAAGGTGTTTCATATAGTGTAGCCGTAAAGGGTGCTAATGACTATGAAGTAACTTCTGTATCAGATGGAATTAAATATTCAGAAGATGCAGAATTAGATATAACTGTAGGACTTAAGCCAACATATGCCGTTACAGTAAGTCTTCCGGAAGAACCTGATTTAACAGGCAAGAATGTAAAATACATATATATGAATAATGATGATGGATATGAATATGTATTTACAGATAAGGATGCTATTAAGTTAAGAGAGGGTTCATATACACTTACACTTGGTGGTGATTTCCTTGCACTTCCATACAAGGTAAAGTCAGGTAACACAGTTACAGTAAAGGGTGCTGAAGCATCACATAAGCTTATATTTGAGCAGGTTACAAGCTGGTCTTTTGTTAAGAGTGATGATGGTGATTATTATGATGATAATATTATGGGAACAACAGGCTACTACAATGGTTTAGCTATTGATGCTACAAAAGGTAAGTTAGTTCCTAATGGACCAAGCCCTAATTCAGCACAGTTTACTACAGGAGCTAAGATAACAATACCTGTAAGTGGAAAGTGTACTATATCAGTAAAATCATATGCACCAGCAAGTACATATGCACTTTACACAATAGCGGGTGAGCCGGCATCAAAAGATGATGTGACAACAGTATATAATTATGAAGATGAGAGCGAAGGAACAGTTGAAATTGTATCAACAGGTTCAGCTTACATAGTTTCAATATCTATAGTATATGCAGCTAAGGATGTTGAATATAATGAACAGCCAGCTATGCCTAAGACATATGATTATGGTACAGCTTCTAATCTTGTTGTACAGCCTACAGGACAGAAACTTGTTCTTACACAGACAGGTGGTACATTAAATACAACTACAAACACTGATAAGTCAACTAATATCAATAATACAGTAAGCTTCTTTGGATTTGATGAGACTACAGATGCCAACAAGCTTACAGCTGATATAACAATTACAGAGTGTGGTTCAGACAATGCTAATGGTATATTCTTTGGCGCATTTAACAAGAATTATATTGATACTTTAGGAATACGTAAGTCTAATGGACTTAAGATGATTTACTCAAAGAAGCCATCAGACCTTGCAGGTGCTTCAAGCAAGGCAGATGCAACTATTCCAGCAGGAACTGTTGTGACATTTACAGTTGAAAAGACAGACGATGCTCTTGTTATCACAGCAACACCTAAGGGTGGAGAGACTAAGACAGCTACATATTCTTATAGTGCAAGTGATAATCTCTTATTTAATGCAGATAAGAAAAATACAGCAGTATCATATGGATTTGTATTAGCAGGTGTTAAGGCAACTATCCAGAATATGAAGTATATAGCACAGGACGGAACAGTTCTTTACGACCAGAATAAATGCTACAATGCAGTAGGTACAGCACCAGTTGTTAAGGAAGTTACAGCTAAAGCAGCTTATACAAGAGATTACATCACAGTAAGCTGGACAGATGAAGTACCAGCCGAAGGCGATGGCTTATATGTGCTTGAAGTATCAAGAGATAACGGAAAGAGCTGGGAAAAGGTTGCATCAGACATTACTGAGCCAACATATAAGTATTCAATTAAGGATGCCGGAGATTATAAGTTCAGAGTGGCTGGTAAGTTAGGTATTAATGGTGAGATTAATGATTATGTTGAATCGGATGCAATAACAGTAATAGCAGCACTGGATTCACCAAAGGCAAGCATAGCTTCAAGGGCAGATACAGTTGATCTTGTAAGGCTGACCAATATGAGGTATATCGTTATTCATACGATGAGACAGCAGAGAATGCTTCAAAGATAGCAACAGTTACAGAATGTGCTTATAAAGATAAAAATGTAACAGCAGAGATGCCATATTACTATTATATAATAGCTTATTCACACGTTAATGGGAAAGTAGATAACTACAGTAACCCATCAGATACTTTATGGGCTGTTCCAACAGCAGGACATACAGGTAAATATGTATATGAAGATGATGCTGTTAAGTATACAATAACTAAAAAGTCATATGACACTGTATACAATGGAAAGATTACAATTGAAGGTGTAGTTGAAGAAAATGTAACAGCAACGCTTTATGTTAATGGCAGTGAAGCAGCAAAGACAGATGTTAAAGAAAAAGAAAGCTTTGCATTTAAAGACATTGCTATTGAAGAAGGAAGAAATGATGTTGAATTAATATTCACAGATAAGAAAGGTAACAAGACTAGAGAAACATTTAATTATGTATATCTTACTAATTACAACAAGGTTGTAGATAGTGCATACACAGGAACTGATGGTGAGGAGGTTAATGGAATACCAACTTATAAGACAGTTCAGGCGGCAGTAGATTCAGTTGCTTCTGATAACACGAGACGTGTAATTATTCTTGTTAAAGAAGGTGATTATGAAGAACATCTTGTTGTTAAATCTCCTTATATAACACTTATAGGTGAGGATAGCGAGAAGACAAGAATATATTATGATGTTAAGGAATTAGCTGGTGGAGATATGTCTTTAAGATGTGCTGTAAGAATAGATAAGACAGCAACAGGCTTTTCGGCAGAGAACCTTACAATCGAGAATACTTATAATTATCTTGGTGATGGTACTAAGTCAAATGAATCAGCAGATGCTTTAAGAAATGATGCCAATGAAACATCATATATCAACTTAAGAATACTTGGTTATCAGGATACACTTTGTGCTAATGGTGGCACCCAGTATTATTACAAGTGCTATATAGCTGGTAATGTGGATTTCATATATGGTAATGAGCCTAGAGCATTATTTAATGATTGCAAGCTTGTATTCCGTTACAATGCTAATAAGAATTCAGGCTATGTATCAGCTCCTAAGGCATCAGCCTCTGCAACATATGGTCTTACATTCTTTAACTGTCAGGTTCTCTCAGAAGAGGGATGCTCAGGAAGTAAGTATTATCTTGCAAGACCTTGGGGAGCAGATGCTTATATTACTTGGATTAACTGCTATATGGGTAAGATATTAAAGCCGAATGCTTCTAATCCATATACAGATATGAGTGGTAATTTGGCTGCTAATGCAAGATTTTTCGAATATGGAAGCTATGGTCCTGCATTTGCAATTAACAGTAACAGAAGACAGATATCTGCTACGAAAGCCAATGAAATGACTTCAACATCATATCTTGGCTGGGATCCATATACAATAGTAGGTACAATAAGGTATACAGGTACTGTTAAGACAGACAGCATAGACAGATATGTAGAAAAAGAATATGTATCAGATACTTATTCACAGACAGAAGGTGATGATACAGGACTTGCACAGTATGCACAGGAAGGTTATGCACAGAGTGCTAATGTAACAGGTGGTGGATTATTAAAGGAAACATCAGATAACTATTACACAGCCGGCACAGCAGAAGAATTCCTTAATGCAATACAGAGTGTAAAGAAGAGTGGTAAGGCATCAGTGATCGAGCTTACAGCAGATATTGCGCTTGGTGATAAGGAAGTTAATAACTTTGACAGCTACAGCTCATTTATAACAGCACATAAGCTTGAGCCACTTACACACCCAACACTTTTAAAGACAGGTGTATCAATGCTTAAGCTTGCAGATATGAGTAATCTTACAATCTACTCTAAGAATGGAGCTAAGATTACACATACATGTATAGATATAACAGGCTCTAATAATATCATCATAAGAAATATTGAATTTGATGAGATATGGGAGTGGGACGATTATACAGAAGGTGCTTATGATCGTAATGACTGGGATTATATGACAATAGAAAAGGGAAGCTCTGATATATGGGTTGACCACTGTACTTTCTATAAGTCATATGATGGAGTTATCGATGTTAAGACACCAGTTAATGACAGTAATATAACAATATCATGGTGTGAATTCCTTCCAGCAAGTGAAGATAATGTATTCTTTGATGAAATGATGAATGCTATGAAGGCTAATCCAGATAACTACCCATATTATAAGCATTTGCTTGAAGAGGGTATGACAGATCAGCAGATATACAATTATGCTTATGGTCAGAAAAAGACTCATTTATTAGGACAGTCTGATGATGATTCATCAGCTAAGAATATTAAACTTACACTTGCTAATAACTACTATAAGAATTCGATGGATAGAATGCCAAGACTTCGTTATGGTACAGCACATGTATACAATTGTATTATGGATGCACAGGATTTAAGAGAAATGCGTCTTGATATAGAAAAGACAAATCCGGAATTAGCTAAGAAAATTGTAAGTAATGGTGCATCATCTAACTGTGGAGCTCATATGTTACTTGAGAACTGCTATATGTCAGGTATAACTAATGCACTTATAAGTGGTAACGGAAGCAGTCCAGCAGGTTATATTAACGCATTTAATACAATATATATGATGGATGGAGCAAAGCAGGAATTAAAGGTAGCTCTTAATACTGATAAAGAAGGTGAAGTAGCATTAGTTCAGGATAAAGATGAATTCAAGAAAGACCTTCCTTATACTGGCTACACATTATATGCAGCTTCAGAACTTGATACTAAAGTTAAAACATATACAGGTGCAGGAAAGCTTACACTTACAACATTACAGTGGGAGAAGACTTCTTACAATGAAGCTAAGCAAGAACATACAGAACATGTATGGAATGATGGTGAAGTACAGAAAGAAGCAACTTGTACAGAAGAAGGTTCAAAGTTATATACTTGTATAGTATGTGGAGATACTAAGACAGAAGTAATTCCAGCGGCAGGACATAATTATAGTACAGAATGGACTATCGATAAGGAAGCTACTACTACAGAAGAAGGAAGCAAGTCACATCATTGTACAGTATGTGGTGACAAGGCAGACATTACAGTTATTCCTAAGCTTGAGAATACACAGCCGGGCGACAACGATAATAAGCCAGGTGACAACGATAATAAGCCGGGCGACAACGATAATAAGCCAGGTGACAACGATAATAAGCCGGGTGATAACAACAAGCCGGGTTCAGATAACTCTGATGTTAAGACAGATATTAAAGTTTCAGTATTGGTAGATGAAAGAGTACCGGAAACAGGACTTGTAGATTCAACAGAAGACATTATTAATGCTGTCCTTACAGAAGATGAAGCTAAACAGGCAGAAGATGGTGTAAAGGTTGATATTGCACTTACTGTAAAGGATAAGAGTTCTAATCTTACAGAAGATGAGAAGAAACTTATTAATAGTAACATTAAGGACAATCAGGCTGCTGGATGCATACTTGATATTCAGTTACAGAAGATTATAGGTTCGCAGAAGTCTGATGTATATGAACTTAACAGTGCAATTAATATTAAGGTTAAGTTAAATTCAGACCTTATTAATAAAGATTCTTCAAAGACAAGGAAGTATAGTGTAATAAGAATTCATAATGGGGTATCAGATATTCTTAGTGCCACATTTGATGAAGCAACAGGAGAACTTACATTTGCAACTGATAGATTCTCAACATATATTGTAGTCTATGAGGATGTTGCTAATTCTAATACAGAGGATAAGAGCAATGTATCAGGAAATGGCAGTGCGGCAGATAATAATGATGTGGCAGAAGACAGTGCTGCAACAGCAGATGATAGTGCGGCTACAGCTGATACTCTCTCAGTTACAAGAACAATAATTCTTCTTGCAGTTCTTATGATTAGTGCAGGTGTTATATGTCTTACATTATATAGAAGAAAAGAAAATGCTTAGAATTATATACTTAATAATATAAGCGGATAATATAAGTTAATAGTATAGGCTAATAGTATAAGTAAATAATATAAGCAGATAATAAAATGGCAGTCACATAAAGTGATACAGCATACTTTCTGGTATATCCAGCGGAGGAGTGTAATCACGGTGGCTGCCTTTTTATGTAATAGGAAATTCTATAATTATTAAAAAATGTAAAAATAAGTTGAATTATGTAGAAAATAAGATTATATTAATATAAGGCAATTTTCGATATGAAGTTTGCAGGAAAACGGCGCAAGCCTGCCGAAGGAGTAACACTCTCAGGTGCCAGCATCTGCTGGCGCAACTGTAAATGGATCGACTCTCTGGAGAGTTCTGGATAAACACAGAGGCCGAAGGTGCAACATATAGTTCTTTATAAGCAGTTAATAATGGATTACAAGACAATATTATGACTTCTTATAAAGAGGGTATATGAATCTCTCAGGCAAAAGGACAGAGAAGGCATAAAGTATAATATAACTTGTTATATGATAAGTTGTATATTCTAAAATGTTATTTCTGCTTTTATATTTATTCAGGCAATATTGTCTATAATTCCAATGCATTAAGTAAAAGTCTGCATATTAGCAAAGTATTTAGTAATGTACGGCATTTGCGGTGTTGGGACAGTATAGGATTGTACTATGCTGTAGTTTAGATATGAAAGGTAGAAAGTACAATGTGGAATTCAATTAATCAGATTCTTGCGAACATTGATAATTTCGTATGGGGTGTGCCGCTTATGGTAATTATCCTTTTTGGCGGAATATTATTGACAGTTCGTCTTGGTTTATTACAGATCAGAAAGCTCCCTTTAGCATTAAAATGGATGGTTAAAAATGAAGAAGAGGCAGAAGGTGAAATTACAAGTTTTGCCGCACTATGTACAGCGTTAAGTGCAACTATTGGTACTGGTAATATCGTTGGTGTTGCAACAGCAGTCTGTGCAGGTGGTCCAGGTGCATTATTCTGGATGGTTATAACAGCATTTTTCGGAATGGCAACTAAGTATTCAGAAGGTCTTCTTGCTGTTAAATACAGAGTTATAGGAGAAGACGGACACAGTCTTGGTGGACCATTCTATTATATAGAGCAGGGAATGGGCAAGAGCTGGAAATGGCTTGCTAAGTTATTTGCATTTTTTGGTGTCTGTGTTGGACTTTTTGGTATTGGTACATTTAGTCAGGTAAATGGTATTTCAAGTGCGGTTAATGGATTTTTTGATGCGAATAATGAGCATTGTGTCAATATTCCATTTCTTGGCGAGTACTCGTGGTCAGTAGTAATCGCTTCACTTATTCTTGCAGTATGTGTTGCACTTGTGCTTATAGGTGGTGTTAGGAGAATCGCAAGCGTAAGTCAGGTTGTAGTGCCATTTATGGCAATTATATATGTATTATTTGTTGCAGTTCTTGTAATAACTAATATTACTAAAGTTCCTGCGGCATTTAAGATTATTGTTCAGGCTGCATTTTCTCCTAGGGCAATCACTGGCGGAGCAGTCGGAAGTATGCTTGTTGCTATGCAGAAGGGTGTGGCACGAGGCATTTTCTCTAATGAGGCTGGTCTTGGTAGTGCACCTATAGCTGCGGCTGCTGCACAGACTAATGAACCAGTAAGACAGGGACTTGTAAGTATGACAGGTACATTTATTGATACAATTGTAATATGTACTCTTACAGGACTTTCAATTGTAATTACAGGTGCCTGGCAGGTTGAAGGCCTTGAGGGTGTATCAGTTACTACATATGCGTTCCAGAATGGACTTCCATTCCCGGCACAGGTATCTTCTTTTGTGCTTATGCTCTGTCTTGTATTCTTTGCATTTACAACAATTCTTGGCTGGGACTATTACAGCGAAAGATGTCTTGAATATCTTAGCGGTGGTAATATGAAGCACGTTAAAATATACCGCTGGATATACATATTAGCAGTATTTATCGGACCTTATATGACAGTAAGTGCGGTATGGACAATTGCTGATATATTTAACGGACTTATGGCACTGCCTAATATGATTGCGTTATTCGCATTGAGCGGAGTTGTAGTTAAGGAAACTAAGAGCTTCTTTGAAAGACATAATAATGAAAAGCTTTAATTTATAAATATTATAGATATCCAAGAGTTCTTTAAAATAAAGCATTGAGCGGAAAAACTATAAAATAATGGCAATATCTCCTGTCCTTAAGTGGCGCGGAGGTATTGCCATTATTTGGTATATTAATCCGGTGTATTGACAAAAAATGATATGTTCATATATACTTATCAAAGTTAGCTGTGATTAACTAGAGTTAGTCACTACAAGACAATAAGAAAGGACATCGAAACATTAATGAAGAATATCATTAAATCCCCAATTAAACTTTTATGGCTTATGATAGGAATTGTGTCAATGGTACTCGGTGCATAGGTGTCGTACTTCCAGTATTGCCAACAACGCCATTTTTATTATTAGCATCTTTCTGCTTTGCCAAAGGCTCTGACAGATTTCATAAGTGGTTTATTGGAACAAAGCTTTACAAAAAACATCTTGAAAGCTTCGTTACCAGTCGTTCAATGACATTAAAGACTAAGTTGTGCATACTTCTGCCAGCATCAGCAATGCTTATATTGGCAATGCTTGCAATGTCTAATATATATGGGCGTGTATTTATTGTATTTTTGATAATATTCAAGTACATATATTTCTTTACAAGAATTGAAACAGTTAAGGCGTAAGCTTATGCCTGTTAGTTAATTATAGGCTTGGAAAATGTTTTCACGAGTTCTACAAGCATATCAACAGTTTTGTCCATACCTTCGATGGTTATGTGTTCGTAAGGACCGTGGTAGGCGTGTCCGCCAGTGCCAAGGTTAGGGCAGGGAAGTCCCATATAACTTAACATACAGCCGTCAGTGCCACCTCTTATTGGAAGTATAAGGGGTGGTATATTAGTATTCTTGCAGGCTTTCACAGCATTTTCTATAAGAAACATACATTTTTTGATAATCTCAGCCATATTGCGGTACTGGTCAGTGATAGTGAGCTGTACAGTTCCAGCACCCCATTTTTCATTCATAATCTTTTCAATGTGGCACAGTGTGGCTTTCTTTGCTTCAAATAACGAAGCATCGTGGTCACGGATTATATAATTAAGGTGTGCTTCTGCAACATCACCAGACATACTTATAAGATGATAGAAGCCTTCGTAATTCTCCGTTTCCCTTGGTATCTCCATAGCCGGCAGGCAATTATTAATTTCCATAGCTACTAAGGAAGCGTTAATCATAGTATCCTTAGATGAGCCGGGGTGGACATTAAAACCTTTCACAACATATTCAGCTTTGGCGGCATTGAAATTCTCGTACTGTATCTCACCCTCAGTATCGCCATCAACAGTGTATGCGTAATCAGCTCCGAAGCGTTCAACGTCAAAATGTTCAGTACCCATACCAATCTCTTCATCAGGCGTAAATGCTACGCAAATTGCAGGGTGTTCAATATTATTAGCAGTGATATATTCAATCATAGTAAGAATTTCAGCAATTCCAGCCTTATCATCTGCACCAAGAATAGTTGTTCCATCAGAAGTTATAAGAGTTCTGCCCTTTAAAGAAGCAAGATGTGGAAAAGTATCAGGACTTAATATAAGTCCGCTGTTACCAAGCAATAAGTCTCCACCATCATAATCAGGAGTCACAACAGGATTGATATCACCATTGCAATAATCAGACACAGTATCCATATGGGCAATAAAACCAATTGAAGGAAGCTTCTCAAGCCCCTTAGTTGCAGGCAGTCTGCCATAAAGATAACAATGTTTATCAAGCTTAACATCACTAAGTCCAAGCTCAGTCATCTCGTCTTTAAGAAGCCCAGCCAGCTTAAACTGACACTCAGAAGAAGGTGACTTTCCACTTTCCTCATCACTAGGAGTTCTGACAACAACATACTTTAATAATCTTTCATAAGCTTTCATAACAAATCCTCATTTCTGTATATATTATAATATTCCCCGTCCTCATAAAATTAAAACCATAACCTAACATAATTCCCTCATATAATATAACACAACCCACAAAATTATGTTAAAATAAATCAGAGGTTAATAGACTAATAGATTAGGAGAAATACTATGAACAACATTAAAAAACTTTCCACTGCTGGTGTCCTATGTGCAGTCGCAGTAGCTGGAAGCCTGATTTCATTTCCTGTATTTGGAAGTAAATGTGCACCAGTACAACATATGGTTAATATATTCTGTGCCGTCCTTTTAGGACCCGGATACGGCGTAATGGCGGCATTTGTTGCCTCACTTATAAGAAATCTGCTTGGAATGGGAAGCCTTATGGCATTTCCGGGAAGTATGTTCGGTGCATTGATATGCGGTATTGTATACAAAAAGACCCATAATATTATTGCAACAATGATAGGAGAAGTAGCAGGAACATCAATACTTGGTGGTTTATGTGCATATCCGGTTGCAATATTCCTTATGGGAAAAAGTGCCGCAGGAATAGCATTTTATGCGTATATAATTCCATTTTTTATATCAACTGCCATGGGTGCGGTCATATCTGGAATAATAGTATTCAGCATAAAAAAGGCAGGCTTGTTAGTTAAGATTCAGGACAATCTTGCAGGATAGACAATTCAATATGCAAAATCGATAGGCATATATAGGAGAATACAAGCTATTGTAAGCAATGATAAAAGACGTTGTAATATTCAATACAGTGATAATCATATATGGAAAAAGACAAGCTTTCTGTATAGAAAAGAGGATTTTAGTGAATGTTTGAAAATATAATAAAAAATGTGCATAACAGACATCCGCTTATCCACTGCATAACGAACTATGTGAGCATTAATGATTGTGCCAATATAGTGCTTGCATGCGGTGGTGCACCTATAATGGCGGAGGATATTAATGAGGTGAGCCAGATAACATCAATATGCCAGGGACTTGATATTAATATCGGGATGCTTAATGATAATAAATTATCATCAATGCTTAAAGCAGGTGCTACAGCCAATGAACTTGGAATACCAGTAATACTTGACCCTGTTGGTGCTGGTTCATCAGATTACAGAATTAAAGCTGTCCAAAATCTTATGTCTAATGTACAGTTTGGTGTTATAAGAGGAAATGTATCCGAGATAAAAGCGATAGCCGCAAAGCAGGGAATTCATAATATATCAGCTGGAGTATATGACACTATGCAGAAAGATAAGTCTGCTATGGGTGTTGAGGCGGGGATTGCCGATAAAATTACAGATGATAATATAAAAGAAATGGCAGATTTTATTAATAAGCTGTCCCAAAAGACAGGTGCTGTGATTGCGGTTACAGGCAGAATTGATATGGTTGCTGATGAGAACCGCGTATATGCAATAAGGAATGGTCATAAGATGATGAGCCTTGTTACCGGTGCCGGTTGTCAGCTGTCAGCTCTTACATCAGCATATGTGGCGGCAGATAAAGAGCATATATTAGAAAGTGTATGTGCGGCTGTTAGTGTAATGGGAATAAGCGGAGAGCTTGCATACCGCAGAATGGCAGAAGTGGATGGCAATGCAAGCTACAGGAATTATATAATTGATGCTGTATACAATATGACAGACGAAACTTTGAAAGAATTGGGAAGAATAGAGCGTATATAGTGTGTAAAAATATGAAATATATACAAGATATGTGAAAACATGGTGTATATAAATGATACAGAGATATATATCGTGACAGTGCATAGGTATATAATATTTGATAGCAGAGGAATAATATATGAGCAGTTATTTTTATTTTACAAGACACGGACAGACTATATGGAATGTAGAGAATAAAATATGTGGTGCAACAGACATTGCACTTACAGAGCTTGGACATAAGCAGGCAATAGAATTAGGTGAGTGTATCAAAATGGAAAATATACATATTGATGAGATATTATATTCTCCACTTATAAGAGCGTCTGACACAGCAAAGCATATATCAGAAACCGCTGGCATACCGTGCAGAATGGAAATACGGTTAAAGGAGCAGAATTTTGGCAGATACGAGTCTACACCAAGAGATGGCAGGGAATTTGCCGCGGCTAAGATGAACTTTGTTGATGATTTTGACGGCGGAGAGACAATGCTTCATCTGAGTCAGAGGATATATAATCTTATAGATGATATAAGAAATGACAATTCTGATAAAATATATCTTCTAGTTGCGCATAATGGTATTTCGAGGATTGTCGAGTCATATTTCAGAAATATGAGCAATGATGAGTTTTCAGGCTTTGGAATTAAGAACTGTGAACTTAAAAAATATGAATTTAAAGATAAAAATGCTTAGAAAATGCGTAGAAGGTGTGTGTAAAGGAGTAACAATATATGGATTATAAGCTTCTTATTGATACAGCGGCTCTTGCGGGTATGATTATGTTAGAAAATGGAGCTGAGATATACAGGGTTGAGGAAACAATCGATTATATGCTTAAAACATCAGGTTTAAAGACTACACAGGCATTTGTTGTATCAACGGGATTTATGATTTCTTTAGATGATCCGTCAATAGATGCACTGACAGTTGTCAGGAGAGTGGACAGAGGGGCAACCAACCTTAATATGATAGCTCAGGTCAATGACATATCAAGAAAGTTTTATAAAGGAATAATATCATTAGAGGAGGCATTTTCGCAGTTAAAGCATTTAAAGAAGAATCAGTATCCGTGGTGGTTAAAGGATATATGCACAGTATTCGTTGGGCTTTTCTTTACGGGAATGTACGGCGGCAATGGCGTGGATATGCTGTTTACAGGGATAGTTGGCGTATTCTTGGCTATATGGTTACACGCCGCCGGCAGTATGAAGCTTAATTCCCTTATAAAAGACCTGACAGCTTCTATTATATTGTCAGTTGTGGCAAGGGTACTCATTCATCTTAATCCACTTGCCCATCTTGATTTAATAATAATAGGTTCGATAATGGTACTTGTTCCCGGGGCTGCAATAACCAACGCAATAAGAGATACTCTCCACGGCGACTACGCCTCTGGCAATGCCAATATCCTCCAAGCCTTCACCGAAGCCGCCCTAATAGCCCTTGGCGTCTACATAGGCCTGGTAATAATATCCTAAAAACGAGCCGCCGGTCCTTAGCCGGCAGCCCAAGCTGGCGGCTTAGTACCGCTGCGAGCGGCACTCAGTGCAAGCGTGTCGCCGTTGTATTTGCTGGGAGCTGGCAATCCAGCCACAACGTAAATAATATCACCCACACATCAAGGAAAAGATAAAATTCAGGAGGCCATCCATATGCTATTTCAATGCCTATTCGCTTTCGGCGCAATCATAACATTTTCAGTAATAATAGAAGCCCCAAGAAAATGCCTGCTAGTTAACGGCATACTAGGTCTTGCGGGCTGGGCAATCTATTTGTATACAGAACAGTTCACATCAGTTCTTATGGCAACCTTTATGTCAGGACTTGTTCTTGCAATAATCTCCCACATACTGGCAAGACTTTTAAAGACACCTGTTACAACAACACTTATACCGGCCATATTAACAATAGTTCCTGGAGCTGGAATGTACCAGACAGTATATTACCTGTTCACATCAGATACACAGCAGGCATTATCAAGCCTTGTTGGAACAATTGGTGCGGCAGGGGCAATTGCGATAGCCATATTTATTGTTGATGCATTAGTTGCCGTAGTTAAACGTATTGTATTATAAAGGAGAAATGGTATGACATTACAACAGCTGTCTTATCTTATAAAAGTTGCTGAGTGCGGCAATATAACAGAGGCTGCGGAACAATTATATATATCACAGCCAAGTCTTAGCACGGCAATAAGCAATCTTGAAAAAGAGATGGGTGTTACAGCTTTTATAAGAACGAAAAAGGGCGTTATAGTAACCCACGAGGGTGAAGAACTATTGTCGTTTGCAAGAATGTTATTAGAGCAGGCGGATATTATGAAAGAGCATTTCGGGGTTGTTAATAAAAGAGATCCGAAGTTTTCAGTATCGTGCCAGCATTATTCATTTGCCGTTAATGCTTTCGTTGATGTTGTTAATCAATTTGATGCAGATAAATACAGTTTTATATTAAGGGAAACACAGACAGGCGAGATTATAGATGATGTTGCTTATGGCAAAAGTGAACTTGGAATACTATATCTGTCAGATAATAATGAGGAAGTAATAAGCAAGCTTCTTAAGAAAAATGACCTTGTATACGAACAGCTTATTGAAGCAAAGCCGCATGTATTTATATGCAAGAAGCACCCGCTTGCAGATATGGATTTTGTGACGATTGAAGATTTAAAACCGTATCCATATCTTGTATTTGAGCAGGGTGAGAGAAATTCATTTTATTTCTCAGAAGAATTCTTAAGCGTGCTTGATTTCCCTAAGAATATACAGGTGCGTGACAGGGCTACTTTATTTAATCTTGCAATAGGACTTAATGGATTTACCGTAAGTTCGGGTATTATTGATGAGAAGCTCAATGGCTCTGACATTATTGCCAAGCCATTAAAATCCGATTGCATTATGAGGATAGGACTTGTCAGAAAGAAGAATATAATGCTTAGCAGATACGCAGAATTCTATATAAAAGCATTGAAAAATAACTTATCCATAGTTTAAAGCT
>OHSH01000546.1_pt1 | contig 16415 bp, 14 predicted proteins | sample 1578611 | NCBI WGS metagenome assembly OHSH01 (sample SAMEA3879576, study PRJEB24766) | human gut metagenome | biome: human-associated habitat; feature: feces | place: USA | collected 1985/1987 | reverse complement strand
AACGCGGCAGCAAGGTTTTGCTGTTCGTCCGCGAGTTCAAGTCGGACCGCATGACTGGTAGTGCGGAAGCGTACACCTATTTGGGTACGGTGGACTACGTGAAGCACACGGGCAGCAGGCCGATGAATATCACATGGCAGTTGGACCGCCCGATCCAAGCGAAGTTTTTGAAGAAAACGAATAAGTTGGTAGTGGGATAAAACAATTGTGACACAAGGGAGGGATGAGCGTGTTTTTTGTCTTTGAGCGCCAACCGCCAAATACAGCGGATTACAAGAGTTCTGTTTTATTGATTAAAGACCGCTGGGATGATTGGTTTAAGTATGAAACTCAGTTTTTCATGTCATACGTTGATATGATGGGGGAATCTCATGATATCGGAGCTGTAAAAATAGGACAAGAGAACATGGAGAAGGGCCAGCGTTCTCCAGCCCTACCAGTTCAATTTAACCAGCTTCCTGCGGATTGTTTCTCTTTAGGCCAAAGCGATTTTTATTATGAAAATATCAATCATTTGGGCGACGGAATCAGAGAGCAAATTTTAGCAAATATGCGAGATTTAGCGTATGATCCGGACCTATATGCTGTAGTTCGAAATCAAGAGGTAACTCGCATATCACTTATGCGTGATGTTACACATTTTATGATTACACACCAGTACCAACGTATAGCCCAAGGAAACGCAAGATTAACCAATTATGAAATTGAATATACTTATCCAGTTGTGGAAGGACTGTGTGAAACCAAACTAAATTTCAACGTTGTTCCGGATTCAAATCCTCCTACGAATATTCATGTTGTGATAGGACGTAACAATGTCGGAAAAACATACCTAATAAAGAATATTCTTTCTTCGATTTATTCTATCGATGACGGTATTGATCATGGTATACTGCGTGCAACCAATGATTCTACAGGGCGATTGGTGCGAGCTCGAAAGCAGGTGTTTGCCAATGTGCTTTGTGTTTCTTTTAGTCCATTTGACGATTATTCTGATATTTTGTATCGTGTATCAAATAAAAAAGCTATGCCGTTTACCTATATAGGTCTTAGGCAAACTTTTCCTAGTACCGATAATATTACGGACGCAGGAGTAAAAGGGGTTAAGGATGCTATTGGGTCAATCTCCTTATCAGATATATTAAGTAATGACTTCTACAAGAGCTTAAAAAACTGCATACATTCTCAAAGAAAACTCGAAATGATTAATAAGACTATTAGCGTATTAGAGTCAGACCCGGTATTTGCACGCTCGGATTTAAAACATTTAATTGATGTGGGGAAAAGTATACCAGAATCTGACTTACAAGAAAGGACATGGGCTGTATTTAAAAGATTGAGTTCTGGTCACCAAGTTATCATGCTCACACTCGTGCAGTTGATAGCGTACCTTACCGAGCGAACATTTGTGATATTGGATGAGCCGGAGAACCATCTGCATCCTCCGCTTTTGGCTGCTTTCATAAGGGCTTTGTCAGAACTGCTAATTAGCTATAATGGCGTTGCCTTGATAGCCACACACTCACCAGTGATTTTGCAGGAGGTTCCGAGGAAATGTGCTTGGAAGCTTAATCGAAATGGTAATGAAGTGACTGTGAGCAGGTTGGAAATAGAATCATTTGGTGCAACAATAGGCGCCTTAACAAGGGAAGTATTTGGGTTAGAAGTGCGGCAATCGGGTTTTCATAAAATGCTTTGTGACGAAGTAAATAAGGGACTCGGCTATAGCGAAATTAAAGACTTGTTCCATAATGAATTGGGGGATGAGGCATTAGCGCTTTTGAGGACCTTAATAGTACTTAGAGATGAAGATAAAAAATGAGACATTTACAAAAACCTCAAATTTCGACAGAAGATATTCTTAATGATTGTGTAGCTTCATATCGCAAGGAAACTCGTGATGGAATAAAAAATAGGTTGCATGTATCTATCAGTGTAATCTGCGATGAAAGCCGGATTTATGACGAAGAAGCTTCACGACATAATTGGTCTGCCTTTCAGCCACATACCATGGTAAATAAAACTCTTTCTAAAGAAGATATGTGTGATATATATGACTCAAGATTTGTAAAGGTTGAGAGGATAAAAAACAAATACTACGATCACCTGATGTCACTTGCAAATACAGGGAAATGTCCCATATGCGGGATCGGACAAGCATCAACCTTAGATCATTATTTAGCGAAAACGATCTATCCGACATATGCAGTTACACCGTATAACTTAGTCCCGGTCTGTAAGGATTGTAATTTTGCAAAGAGTGATTCAATAATGATTCCAGATAGTGCACCATTGCATCCTTATTACGATGAGATAGATTCCATAAATTGGCTTAATGCACGACTTACCGAAAGGGACGAAGGGATTGTGGCTGAATTTTCAGTAAGCCAAGATTTACAAAAGTCGGATTTTTGTTTGTACCAGCGGCTAAAAAGACATATGGATTTGTATCATCTAAATAAAGCATATGCAATACAGGCGACTACAGAAATAGCTGAAAATCTGCCGTTTTGGAAGAAAAAATATAAAGAGTGGGGGCGAGAAGAATTTAAGACGTATTTGACAGAATTATTAGCCGCAAAAGAATCATTTCAATATAATACATGGAATACCGCGTTATTAAGAGCTCTGATCGAGAATATTGATATTGTTGTTAGTGAAGAATGAGAGCCCCATAAAGAGAATATGCAACAAAATTGAATTAGGATTTACCTTTATCTATATAAAGAACTTTGTAACAATGTTGACAGCAGAACTTCGCCCCATTATACCCTTGATTTTGAGGGTATAATGGGGGTATAATTCTGCATAGAATAGTATCTCAAAGGAGGTGCGCTATGGACTTATCCGAGATGCAGACCCGCGTGGCGGAGCTGGAGCAGCAGATTGCAAATCTGCCCGCTGGCTCTGTTACGAAGAAAACCGTCAACGGCAAGGAGTATTTTTACCACCGTTGGACGGAGAACAAAAAGCGGCGGGAGAAGTATGTTCCTGCGGACGAATTGGAGAATTTCCGTGCTCAGGTCGAGCGTCGGAAGGCGCTGGAACAGGAGCTGAAAGCGCTGAAAAAGCAGCTGCCCAAGGCGAAATCTGCGAACCTTTCTGCGTTTACCACCAATGTCCGCACCGGCGGGGCTCTGCATTCCTTTGCGGCACCTGTTCGCGGCTATCGCAGGCGCGAGTGCTTCCGGCAGCTACATGATTTTGTCTACGGCGAGCCGCAGGACAAGGTGTTCATCCTCTACGGTCTGCGCCGGACGGGAAAAACCACCATGATCCGCCAGATTTTTGCAGAGATGAGCGACGCAGAACTGTCTAAAACGGCGTTCATTCAGATCACCGCAAAAGACACGCTGGCAGATGTGAACCGTGACCTTAAGGCGCTGGAAGCGCAGGGCTTCCGCTATGTGTTTCTTGATGAAGTGACGCTGATGGAGGATTTCATCGAGGGCGCGGCGCTGTTTTCTGATGTGTTCGCGGCCTGCGGTATGAAGATCGTGCTCTCCGGCACGGACTCGCTGGGCTTCCTCTTTACAGAGGACGAGCAGCTCTATGACCGCTGCATCCTGCTACACACCACATTCATCCCTTACCGCGAGTTTGAATCTGTCCTCGGCATCCACGGCATCGACGAGTATATCTGCTACGGCGGCACCATGAGTCTCGGCGGCGTCCACTACAACGAGACCTCCACGTTTGCCAGCAAGGAAAGCACCGACGAATACGTGGATACCGCCATTGCCCGCAACATCCAGCACTCCCTGCGTTGCTATCAGTACGAGGGCCATTTCCGCCATCTGCGGGATTTATACGAGAAGGGCGAGTTGACCAGCGCCATCAACCGGGTCGTGGAGGACATCAACCACCGCTTCACGCTGGAGGTGTTGTCGCAGGATTGGAAGTCCCATGACCTTGGCATTTCCGCCAGCAACCTGCGCCGAGATCGGAGGAACCCGACGGACATCCTCGACCGCATCGACCTTGCGCTTGTCACCGACAATCTGCGGAAGCTGCTGGAAATTCGCAACAGGGCAGAGCAGACCGTAGCGCTGGACGATGTTCACGCGGCGGAGATTAAGGAATATCTGGACTTGCTGGACTTAACGCGGGAGATCGACGTGCTGCACCTGCCGGATGTCAGCACGAAGTCCAGCCGCACGGTGATCGCACAGCCGGGACTCCGCTATGCGCAGGCGGATGCTTTGATCCGCAGTCTGCTGCTGGATGAGACGTTCAGTGCCCTGTCTCTGGCGGAGCGTACTGCCGTGCAGCAGCGCATCCTGACCGAGATCAAGGGGCGGATGTTGGAGGACATCGTTCTGCTGGAAACCAAGCTGGCAAACCCCAAGAAGCAGGTATTTGTCCTGCAATTTCCCGTGGGCGAATTTGATATGGTGGTGTTTGACCCGGAGGTAGGCTCCTGCCGGATTTTCGAGATCAAGCACAGCGAAGAAGCTGTCCCGCAGCAGTATCGCCATTTGATCGACGAGCAAAAATGCGCCCAGACCGAGCACCGCTACGGCCCGATCACCGGAAAGTTCGTCCTCTATCGCGGGGAAAGCCAAGTGATAGACGGCATTTCGTATCAGAACGTGGAAGAATATCTGAGAAACCTTGCATAACAAAACCGCCGTCCCGATTTTTCGTTCGGGCGGCGGTTTTATACGGGCACAAAATCGGGTAAACTTGTCGTATGACAAGTTTGTTTGCGATTTCAACTTGACGTGCGACAAGTGGTGAGGTTCTGAAACGAAACCGGCAGTGAATATGAGCTATACCCCATTATGTCTTCCGCCGGAATGGCATAATGGGGTATAAAGCTTTCTAATGAAATCTCACCATATGATATACGGTCGTGGTGTACCTTCTAATAAAAAATTCAAGATTGCCCGGAAGAGCGGGTCGTCCCATGCTGCCAAGAGGCCTTCCGATAAGTGGTTGAAAAGTTTGAAATTATGAATAGCACACAGAGTGTCATCGAACATAGCCTGTAGCGATTTGTCGTTGCGTTTTGGCGCTATTAATTCAAATATTTTAGCCATATAAATCTTCATATGCTTTTTGCGCATAAGTATCTGTCATACCAGCAATATAATCACAGATAACTCGCATTAAAATTAATAGTTCTTTCTTCTGATCAGTTCGTAGTTTTTTTATGATAGAAGAAAAGTTATCTCTTATTTTTCCGATGCCTTCAACTTTGGCTGTTTGGAGCAGTATCTTTTGAGAATACACTGTTGGGTCATATGCAATCAAGAATTCAAGTACACAATGATTCGGTAGTTGTTGAGGTGAGTGATAGTACGCTTGGAATAGTTTTCGAATTACATATTTTCCTTTTGCATCTGCGCTCTGTATATCGTAAGATGACAAGACTCTACTCGTGATTGTTGCCTTAAAATCTTTTGCGCATTCAACAAAGTTCGACGTCTTCTCTGCAGTATCATACGCAATTAAATTGACGATTCTAGGATCATCAGGTTGGTGTGTTTTTATATAATCAGCAAACGAGTTCTGCGTTAATTTTTCATTGTAGATGAAAGAATTGATATTTACAACAGAGGCGCGTAACAAATTTGTGACAAACATATTTACAATTATTCTAGAAATGATTGCGATAAATGCCTCTGTATCTAAGGCGATGGCATCCTTTAATTGCTTCTTATCTCCAGGTCGTAAATAATCTTTAAAGTTAGTCTTAATAATTTTTACAATTTCCTCTTTTGAAATTAATCCACCACGAATAGCATCTTCGACATCATGGTGTCGTTGTGCAATTTCGTCCGCTTCTGCAACAACAAAGCTCTCCAAAGACCAAGCAGGTGTTTTTTTTGTTAAACAGCAGCCTTTTCTCAAATAGTCTTCGTAGTAGAACAACTGATCGTGATTAGGAAGCCTCCCTTCGGCATACTTAGCTCTTGAATGAGCTTGTATTCCATACAAGGTAAAATTAGTCAAGTCCAATCCATGATCACCATAATTTTTTTCAAGAGCCATTGCGGTTTTTAAACTTTGCAGATTGTGCTTAAACCCCAAGTAGGGAAGAAGTTCTTTGGCTAGGTGCTCATCTTTTTTTACATTGAGTGGGCATTCTTTCCCAAGTATATGTTCTTCTTCGGGTGTCATTATTTCATGTAGCATTCGTTCGCCGACATGGCCAAAAGGCGTATGACCGAGGTCGTGTCCAAGCGCAATTGCTTCAACCAGGTCAGTATCCAACCGCAAGGGACCGGCGATTGAACGAGCAATTTGTGAAACTTCTAAAGTATGCGTTAGCCTTGTTCTTCGGTGATCATCAACACCAGACAAGTAAACCTGAGTTTTTCCTGCTAACCGACGGAAGGCTTTTGAATAAAGAATTCTATCCCTATCTCGCATAAACTCTGTTCGATACAGTTGTTTTGTCTTTAACCCACTTTCTCTTGTAGCTAAATTTAATGGAGCTCGTAAGGAGTAAATAGGTTTTTTCTTTCGTTGAAGTTGCTCTAATGTGTATTCCATATTGTTCCCTCCTCTTTATACTTTTGGGGCAATGTCACGATACATTTTGTAAGCCCAATGACTCTCTTCTTGGCGTTTTACTAGCTTTCCCTCGTTCGCCAGCCCAGCCCAAATTCTATTGGCCGTCGCTGCCGAAACCCCGCACAGCTCCCGCACATCGGCATTCATGATATACTCATGCGTCTGCAAGAACTGCTCAATCATCTGCCAGCGCAGGACTTTCTTGTCCATCGATGGATCAACTCCAGTTCATAATGAAACACGCAGCTTCGGATCAGCATGTGCAGGCCGCTGTGCTTTGCCCAATTCAGCAGTTCCACGACCAAATCAGGCACATATTGCGGCAGCGTGCCAAAATGCAGGACATGTACCTCCTGATCTACAACACCGACGGGCCGCGTGCGGAACATGCCGGATTCTTCTACAAGTCCGCGGGTCATAATACCGTGAGCGGTCAGCAAATCGTCCACGGAATACGGATCAAGCTCGTCCAAGCGCTCGTAAATCTCATAAGCGTTTTTGACCTCGGCAATGTCCTTGGGCGGAGCCAGAACATGTTTGCCATTCAGAACGGCAGTGACCTGTTCCAGACTCAGGGTGTTCTGCTCGATGGCGAGGGAGCCGTGAATGGTTCGGATCCGATTGGTGCGGCGCAGATTGGGGTTACTGGAAAGATGATCGTGCGCAGAAAGTCTGCCGGTCAGCTCTGAAATTTCTGCAACCTCATCAATGATTTTGTTTGTAATTTGAAAAGGCGGCTGTTTATTTTTCATGAGCACCTCACAGCGTAGTTTGATTGCCCATATTATAACATGCATCGCTCATTTCATCAATCATATTTTGAGCTTGCATGAGCGATGCCCTCAAAACTGCATCATTTAGGGTGCGAAAGCCTCTGTTTTTTTCTCTCAGACCGCCGCAAACTGGTGGGCGTGGATGTTTTCTTATGGAACACATCCGAGAGGTAAAACGGAGGCTTTTTCGTGGAAATCAACACTTTTCAAAAACCGGAAAGAGAGAACATTTTCGCAGAAATATTTCAGATTCTTCTCTCGGTACCTTTTCAAATGGATTCCAATACGTTATAATATATCTACCAACCTAACGAATGGTGCGAGGTGCCGCCATGAAAACGAAAGATACGCCGAAGCAATACGTTATCTACTCCCGCAAGTCCAAATTCACCGGCAAGGGCGAGAGCATCGAGAACCAGATCGAGCTGTGCTGCCAGTACAGCGCCATGCACTTTGGCGAGGATGCGGCAGAAAAGGCGCTGTCCAACGAGGACGAGCGCGAGGAGCATCTGAAGCGCGAGCGCATGCCGCGTCGTGTCGAGGAGGCCGAGCAGCGTGTGGGCGTGAGGACGCCGAGGTCGGCGGACAAGGACACGCAGTTCAGCGAGTAGCCGAAAAGATGAGGGAGCAGCGTCAAGCTGCTCCCTTTCTCAAGTCCCCGCTCGCGGGCTACGAAGAGACCTTCAGAAGGGCTGTTGATGGACGTACACGCAAGGGGCGGAAAATCGGGGTTTTCGTCGACCGCTCATTTATGAGACGGATTCGGAATGCGTGGCGGAACGGACGGAGCGAAGCGAGGGCGTGAAGCCCGTTTGGAGACCAGCAAAAGCCCAGATAGAGCCCCGAAAGTGGCAGTTGAACACACATTTGTCGGCTCATATAATTAAATATGGAAATACGCAATTGATTAAATACATAGCGAGGTGAGGATATGAAGACGATTCTGGTATGCAATCAGAAGGGCGGCGTTGGCAAGTCCTTGGTCGCTGACGAGATTGCCTTCTCCTTCGAGCGCTCCGGTATCCCTGTGAGCTTCTACGACTTGGACACGCAGGGCGGCACGTTGCACAAGACGCATGAGGAGGATGGTGCGCAGGTCGCCGTGGTGGACACGCCGGGAGCCTTGCAGGAGGGACTGGCGGACTGGCTGAAGGAGGCGGACGTGGTGGTCATCCCGACCAGAACCACGTCGAGGGACATCGAGCCGCTGATGCGCATGCGCAAGGCGGTGTTCAAGAACGGCCACGCGAAGATTGTCTACGTGATGAACGGGTGGAACCGCTTCAAGGCGTCCCGCGACTTCATGGAGTGGTTCGAGGGTCTGGCGGGCGACCAGACGGTGGCCACGCTGCCCCAGTCCGAGGCGTTCGTTCAGGCGGGAGCCGCCGGCAAGTCCGTGGTCGAGTTCGACCGACGCGGCAAGGCGGCGAAGGCGACTCTCGCTCTGGTGGGCACGGTGCGCGAGGCTGCGGGGTTCCCAAAGGAATAACCGCAGGTCAGAGGCGTGTTGCGTATGGACAAATGCGTCTCTATGATGTATAATTGTGCAAATGTGTAAATGATTAAAGGAGGTCGAGCCATGGCAAACATATTCGAGAAATACGCTGCCGACCGCGAGGCCGAGCAGAAGAAAATAGAGAAGGCCGTCGTCGCCGACACGACGGCGGACGAGAAGCGCACGACGCTCTCGCTGTCGCTCACCGTGAGCGATAAGAAGGCGCTCAAGATGATGGCTGCGGAGCGCGAGACGACGATTGCCGCAATCATCCACGAGTGGATTCAGGAGTATCTTGAGGAGGTGGAGAAGTAAATGGCGAAGAAAGAGGTCAAGATTGATTTATGGGTTGCCGCACAGCTTGATGAGTGCAAGATTCATTTTGATGCACAGGGCAGCGACGTAAAGGAAATCAACGAAGCGCTGAAGACTGCTTCGAAGCGTGGAACCGGCAACGCCGGGTATCCCGAATACACAGCCGTCATCGGTGATTTTGTTCTCGTCATCGAGGATAAAGCCGATATGGATAAGCAAGTTAAATGGACCGATTCGGGCATTATCGACACGAGCGTAAAGGCCGTGACCGATTACGCCGTGAACGGTGCGTATTTCTATGCAAAGCATATTGCGCAAAATACGACGTTTAAGAAGGTTTTTGCCGTTGGCGTTTCTGGCGATGCAAAGCATCACATCATCACGCCCCTTTGGGTTGATGACCGCGAGGGCTATAAGCAGTTGCCTGATATTGAATCGTTTGTTTCGTTCTCCGAGCAAAACATCAACGAGTATTACACCCGCTATGTGTTGGAAGAGGCAACTGACATCGAGAAGACCACGGAGCAAATACTGAAGGATGCGGCGGAACTGCACGAGTATCTGCGCACGTATGGAACGCTGAAGGACCAAGACAAGCCGCTGGTTGTCGCCGGTATTCTGCTTGCGTTGGATGAGATTGAGTTCGGCGGCTTTTCGATTAACTCACTGACTGGCGACCAAACGCCTGGAATGCGTGACGGCGACAAGCTGATGAACGCCGTGAAGGGACGTCTGACGCGCTCCAATGTTGGCCCCGATGCGAAGAAGGATAAACTTCTGGCGGAGTTTGCCATCTTGCAGACCAGCTTCCGCCTGAACGAGGTAAACGAGACGCTCAAAAAGACCCCGTTGAAGTATTACACGGAGTTCCTGTATGAGCATGTATTTCGCAACATCAAATATCAGAAGACCAGCGAGGATTTCATCGGTCGCTTCTACGGCGAGTTTATGAGCTATTCAGGCGGCGATGGACAGACGCTCGGCATCATTTTGACGCCCCGTCACATCTGCGATTTGATGTGCGAGCTGGTGGATGTTCAGCCGAACGATACCGTGCTCGACCCGACGTGCGGAACGGCAGGATTTCTGATTTCTGCCATGCACCGAATGTTGATGATGGCTGATACGGATGCGCAGAAGAAGAACATCAAGAAGAAGCAGCTTCATGGCTTCGAGCTTCAGAGCAACATGTTTGCCGTCGCCGCAGCGAACATGATTTTGCGCAAGGATGGCAACAGCAATCTCGAATGTTGCGATTTTCTGCGCAAGAAACCCGCTCAGGTACAAATGAAGGGTGCAACGGTCGGTCTGATGAATCCGCCCTACTCGCAGGGCACGAAAGCAGACCCCGAGCAGTATGAGCTTTCGTTCATTGAGCATCTGCTGGATTCATTGACGGACGGAGCGCGCGCGGCGGTCATTGTCCCGCAGTCCTCCATGACCGGCAAATCGAAAGCCGAGCAGGCATTCAAGAAGAACATCATGAAGAATCACACGCTGGAAGGCGTCATCACGTGCAACACGGATACGTTCTACGGCGTGGGAACGAACCCGGTTATTGCCGTGTTTACGGCTCATGAGCCGCACGATGCCGACAAGGTGTGCAAATTCATCGACTTTCGTGATGATGGGTACGAGGTGCGCGCACATGTCGGTCTTGTCGAGGGTGATTCCGCAAAGGATAAGAAGCAGCATCTGTTGGACGTCTGGAATGGACGTGCCGAAGCGCCGTCGAAGTTCTGCGTCGAGTCCACGGTGAAACCCGAGGATGAGTGGCTGCACTCGTTCTACTACTTCAACGACGAGATTCCCACGGATGCTGATTTCGAGAAGGCTATCGGCGATTATCTGACGTTCGAGTTCTCGATGGTCATGCAGAATCGTGAGTACCTGTTCGAAGGGGGCGACGATAATGCAGAGTCTTGATGAGAAGACGTGGGCACAACTGTCTGCCTTTGGCGACGATGCCCCGTTGTGTATCAAAACGACTGATAGCAGCATTGACGGTGTTCGTCTAATAGATGATGACGAGAAGTCTGTTCCGTATGTTACTCGTTCTGATTCAAATAACGGTTTGGCTCGTTTTGTAAGCCCAAAGAACTATGAGTTCGGTAGCGATGATGGCGGATGTATCACTGTCGGTCTGGACACGCAGACGGCGTTCTATCAGCCTCACAAGTTTGTTACTGGGCAAAACATACAAGTTATTACTGGTGAAAGCCTGAATGAAGATGTTGCCCAGTTTATGGTGCCGATTTTACGTCAGCAGATGACGGCAAAATTTAACTGGGGAGGTAATGGTGCAACGCTTAGTCGAATGAAACGCCTGACCGTTATGCTTCCCGTCACTGATTCCGGCGAGCCTGATTACGCGTATATGGCGGAGTATGCACAGCAGAAGCGTGACACGATGCTTGCTAAATATCGTGCCTATGTCGAAGCACGCATCGCGGAATTGGGTGAAGTTGCTGAGATTCCTGCTCTCGACGAGAAGGAGTGGAAGCCAATTTTTATTTCGAGCATGTTTGAACTCGTTAGGGGTCGTGAGAACAATATGGCCATGCTTGAAGATGGCGATACCCCGCTGATTTCAGCCAAGGCAAACAATAATGGTCTAAAAGGGTTTGTGCATAACCCCAAGAAAATTATTGCCGGGCAGTGCATTACGTTGAATAACGACGGAGATGGAGGCGCCGGTCTCGCATATTACCAACCCGCGAACATGGCTCTCGATAGTCACGTTACAGCATTAGTTCCGCTTATTGATATGAGTGCATTTGTTATGTTGTTTATTGCGAAATGCATTTCGGGATTACATGGATTCTTTGGACATGGACTTTCAATTTCGAATCCGCGAGCAAAACGACTACGAATTATGCTTCCCGTCACTGATTCCGGCGAGCCTGATTACAAATACATGGAGCAATACTCCAAGAACATGATGCTGCGCAAATATCGGCAGTACCTGACGTTTGCGCAACAGTAGATATGCGATGCCCGATAGGTAAATCAGCCCGTCGCTCTTTTGGGCGGCGGGCTTTATAATTAAATGCATATTTACGCAATTCATCATATAGGAGGAACTAACGTGAAACCCTATAAGCAGAAATTACGGGAGGGGGTGAACCTATGGCACGTAAGAAGAGATTCGCACCGAACGACAACAACCTTGCGATAGCGTACTATCGCTTTTCGTCCCACTCGCAAAACGACGCGAGCATCGACCAGCAGCGCGAGCTTGCCCATGAATGGGCGGATGCGCACGGCTTCAAAATCGTGCAGGAGTATGAGGACGCGGGCTTTTCCGGCGGCAATCTGGAGCGCCCGCAGTTCAAGAAAATGATGAAGGACTCGCAGAAAATCGCCTTTGCCGCCATCGTGGTCTACCGCCTCGACCGCATCAGCCGCAACATCGGCGACTTTGCCAAGCTCATTGAGGATTTGGGCGACCGGCACATTGACTTCATCTCCATCCGCGAGCAGTTCGACACGTCCTCCCCCATGGGCAGGGCTATGATGTACATTGCGTCCGTGTTCTCTCAGCTGGAGCGGGAGACCATCGCCGAGCGCATCCGGGACAATATGCATGAGCTGTCCAAGACCGGGCGCTGGCTGGGGGGCACAACGCCCACGGGCTACGCCTCGGAAAGCCTGTCCAGCGTGACAGTGGACGGCAAGGTGAAGAAGGCCTGCAAGCTTAAGCCCATTCCGGAGGAAATCCAGCTGGTCAAGACGATTTTCTCCGTGTTCATGGAAACCGGCTCGCTCAGCAAGACCGACCAGTACCTGTTGGAGCACCGCTGCGTCACAAAGCGCGGCAAGCAGTTCACCCGCTTTACCATCCGCGGCGTTCTCACGAACCCGGTCTACATGATTGCCGACGAGACGGCGTATCAGTATCTGAAAGAAAACAATGTTGACCTGTTTGCCGAACGCTCGGAGTGTGATGGCGAGCACGGCATCATGGCCTATAACCGCACCCTCCAGCGCCCCGGCAAGGCGAATCAGATCCGTCCCATGGAGGAATGGATCGTGGCGGTGGGCAAGCATCCGGGCATCATCGCGGGCAGCGACTGGGTACGGGTGCAGGCCATGCTGGATGTCAACAAATCCAAGAGCTACCGCAGACCCCGCAGCAACGTGGCGCTGCTGTCCGGGTTGCTGCGGTGCGGCGAATGCGGCGACTATATGCGCCCGAAGCTGACCAACCGCCGCACGGCGGACGGCGAGCTGATTTACACCTACATGTGCTCCACCAAGGAGCGCAGCCACGGCACGGTCTGCTCTATGAAAAACTGCAACGGCAACACGCTGGACGCTAAAATCATCGAGGAGATCCGCAAGCTCTCCGCCGACAAGGAGACCCTTACCCGGCTGCTGGCGCAGACCAAGAAGGTTATCAGCGGCAGCAAGGAGGGCTACGACGCAGAGCTGGCGCTGCTCCGGGAAAAGCACACCGAGACGGAAGAGCGCATCAAACGGTTGGTGGAATCCCTGTCCGTTGCCAGCGACACCTCAGCAAAGTACGTCATGGAGCAGATCGACGCGTTCCACCAGGAGAGCGAGACGCAGCAGCTGCGCCTTGCCGAGCTGGAAGCGCTCACCGAGCAGAGCCGGATGCTGCATCAGGAGTTTGCCTTCCATCAGGAAATGATCGAGTCGTTTGCCAGCGCGGTGGATTCTGCCACGCTGGAGGAAAAACGCCGCCTGCTGCGCACCATCGTCAAAAAGGTGGTCTGGGACGGCAAAAATGCCTATGTTTACCTCTTTGCAGAGGATGGAGAGGCGGATTTGCCACCCATTGACCAACCTATGTATCCGTTGGGAGAGGATAGCGAATGTAGTATGGATTGAAGTAGGCGTGAGAAAGAGGTCGTATATGGATGAAAAAAAGAGGCGTAAAAGGGTATGCCTGTGCGCCCTCTGTGCTGGCTGGAGCAGCAGCGATGGGCGTGATGGTGGTGGCAGTGTTTGTCGGGTTGTGGTATAACGGATTTCTTACAGACGCTTTGATTCTTGTAACGATCGGCCCGATAGAGGTGGGGGGTGTGTTTGGCGTATTCTGGTTTATCAGCATGGACGAGCATGTTTATCTGTACCCGGACCATCTGGTCTGCACGCGTCCATTCCGCAAAAGTGTTGTTTTGTACTATGATCGCTGTATGGTCGGAATGGATTATGCAACGACGACGGGATCAACCGACTGGTGGATTTATTTAAGCTACGGGCCGCTGCCAAAGTATAAGGGCAACAGTCCGGCAAATCGTATCAATTCTCTCCGGACAAATCAGGAGTTTGTGCGTATTATGTATTATGAGGAAGTATATGAGGCATTGCTTCAAGTACTTCCAAAACATCAGAAAGTCTGCCTGCAATCAGCGTATCATATGCGCTGTAGAGACGCGCGGTAGAAGTTTTCGATTTCCCTTGCGGGCGGTGCATTAGCACCGCCCGCGTTTTGCTGCGCATTCGCCGGTGAAAATGCTGCGGCAGCAGAAATTTTACTTCCATTTTACAAACCGCTTGCATTCTCCGGCACCATGTGGTAAGCTGTCGATTGGTTTCCGGAATGCGGCGAAAGGGGGAGCGCCCTGGCGCCGCGCTCAACAGAAAATGATGACGAAACCAGATCGCGAGGGAGCCCGTGTTCCGGGTTGAGAGGATCCCAGGGAGGATCGACCGGCCAAATCCGTCCGCGGGGGCGGATTCTCAGCGTCTGCCGGTCATCAGGTATGGTATATGCAGCGCTGCATATGCCAATTTTTTATGTCTGCGGCCGGCGGAAAGAAAAAATCTGGAGGGTATGTACATGAAAAAAGTAGTGGCAATGATGCTGTCTCTGGTCCTGGCGCTCGGCCTGATGGCCGGCTGCGGCCAGAAGGACGCCGGAAAAGCCAGCGGTGGCACCAAGACGATCGAGAGTCTGAAGATCGCGTTCTCCCCGTATGCGGACGCCGATCAGATCACGACGGCGACCGAACCGCTCGAGGCGCTGCTCAAGGCGAAGCTGCTGGAAAAGGGCTATGACGTGCAGAATATCGACATGACCGTCGGCACAAGCTACACCGCCGTGGGCGAGGCGCTCAGCGCTGGCAGCGCGGACATCGGCTTCATCTCCGGCGGCAACTATGTCCTGTTTTCCGATGACTGCGACGTGCTGCTGACGGCGCTGCGCTACGGCATCAACAAGGACTCCGATAACCCCGCCGACTGGAACGACGGCACCATCGAGGAAAACACGCAGGATATGACGACCTACTACCGTTCGATCATCCTGGCCGGCCCGAGCGCGAAGGGGCAGGAGCTGCTCAAGAAGGTCAACGCCGGCGAGGAACTGACGTGGGACGATCTCAACGGTGCGACCTGGTCCGTGCTCGCCCCGACGTCCGCGTCCGGCTACATCTATCCGAGCCTCTGGCTGCAGGAGCACTACGGCAAGACCATTGCGGATCTCGATCACGTGGTGCAGTCTGATTCCCACAGCACGTCGCTTGCGCGTCTGGCCACCGGTCAGGCGGATGTGATGGTCTCCTTTGGCCACATCCGCATCAAGAACGCGCCCATCTGGCAGGAGAAGCTCGGCGGCACGGCTCCCATGGTCGAGCAGACCGGCATCATCGGTGTGACCGATGGCATCTACAACGATATGATCGCCTACAGCAAGACCTCCGACCTCATGGCGGACGAGGATTTCCGCAAGGCGCTCGGCGAGGCGTTTATCGAGATCGCCCAGACCGACGAGGGCAAGGAGATCATCAGCGTCTTCAGCCAGGTCGGCTATACCTGGGGCAAGGATTCGGACTATGACGGCGAGCGTGACGCGCAGGCCATGCTCAAGTCTGCCGGCAAGTAAACCCATGCTGCTGGAAGCTGCACACATCAGCAAGCGCTTCGGCAGCAGGCCGCAGGTGCTGACGGACGTCTCCTTCGGCGTGGAGCCGGGAGAGTTCGTATCCGTCATCGGCCCGTCCGGTGCCGGGAAGACGACGCTGTTTCGCATCCTCAACGGCACACTGCCGTGCGACGGCGGGGAAGTGTGCATCGACGGGCAGCCGTTTTCCCGCGCGCGCGGCCGCGCCAAGCGTGCCGTGCAAAAGCGCATCGGCACCATCTATCAGGATTTCGCACTGGTGGAAAATGCCACCTGCCGCCAGAACGTGCTGAACGCCTGTCTGCCGGACATGGCGTTCCTCCCGGCGGTCTGCGGCTTTTTTGGAAAGGAGCGCGTCGCCGAGGCGGACGCCCTGCTGGAGCGGGTGGGCCTTGCCGACAAGGTCCACGAGCCGGTGAAGAACCTCTCCGGCGGGCAA
>OHSH01000533.1_pt1 | contig 16935 bp, 12 predicted proteins | sample 1578611 | NCBI WGS metagenome assembly OHSH01 (sample SAMEA3879576, study PRJEB24766) | human gut metagenome | biome: human-associated habitat; feature: feces | place: USA | collected 1985/1987 | reverse complement strand
TTAGCACTAAAATTATTCTGGTTTTTTAATTACTTCAATGCCACCCATGTATGGACGAAGCACTTTTGGAATTACTACAGAACCATCTGCTTGCTGATAGTTTTCTAATACAGCAGCTACAGTACGTCCTACTGCAAGACCAGAACCGTTCAATGTGTGTACAAATTCAGGTTTTGCACCTGCACTGCGACGGAATTTAATATTTGCACGGCGAGCCTGATAATCGCAAACATTAGAGCAAGAAGAAATTTCACGATAAGTATTATAACTTGGAAGCCATACTTCGATATCATAAGTCATAGCAGCTGTGAAACCAATATCACCTGTGCAAAGTTTTACTACATGGTAAGGGATTTCTAAGAGCTGTAAAACTTCTTCTGCGTTATTAACCATTTTTTCTAATTCATCATAAGATGTTTCAGGTTTAACGAATTTAATCATTTCAACTTTGTTGAACTGATGTTGACGAATAAGACCACGAGTATCGCGACCAGCACTACCTGCTTCTGCTCTAAAGCAAGCAGTGTAAACGCTGTAGTATTCTGGTAATTTATCGCCATCTAAGATTTCATCTCTATGGTAGTTAGTAGCTGGAACTTCACCTGTTGGTACGAGATAATAATCTAAGCCTTCAAGTTTGAACATATCTTCAGAGAACTTAGGTAACTGACCTGTACCAGTCATGCTGTCTTTATTAGCGATAAATGGTGCAAGCATTTCTGTATAGCCTTGTTTATCTACATGTAAATCCATCATGAAGTTAATCAAAGCACGTTCAAGTCTTGCGCCTAAACCTTTATAGAAAGTAAAACGTGTGCCTGTAACTTTTGCAGCTCTTTCAGGATCTAAAATATCAAGGTCTGCACCGATATCCCAATGAGCTTTTGGTTCAAAATCAAATTCACGAGGAGTACCCCAACGGCGAACTTCTGGATTATCGCTATCATCTTTACCTACTGGTACAGATTCATGGCACATATTTGGAATACGAAGTAAAATATCATGTAATTCATCTTGAACTTCACGAAGCTGTTTATCTAATTGACTAATTTTTTCACCAACTTGACGCATTTCTAAAATTACAGCATCGGCATTTTCTTTATTCTTTTTCATTTCGCTGATTTTTTTAGAAACAGCATTTTTCTGGCTTTTTAAATTTTCTGTTTCAGCAATGATTTCACGACGTTGTTTTTCAAGTTCCATGAAACGGTCAAGATTCATTGGATTATTTCTGTTTTTTAAATTCTGTAATACTAATTCAGGGTTATCTCTGACAAATTTTATATCGAGCATTATTTTAACCTACCTTTTTTTGTAACTAAATATGTAGTAATCTTAATTTTACAACATAATCCATTAAATTAAAAGTTTACCACATAATTATTTCATTTTCTATGGATATATATTTCAAAATCCATCAATATTTATTAGTTTTTAGCTTCTGTTCCCTTGATATCATCTAATAAACTTTGATTGCCATTTATTGGTTTTACATTAGCATATCTAAACAATTGTAAAAATATATCATGTGCTATTGGTGCTGCTACTTGACCACCATAGTACTCGCCACCAGCTGGGTCATTGATGATTACAAGCACTGTGAATTGAGGGTCTTCCACTGGTCCAAAACCACAAAATGAAGCGATATAATGTCCTGGCAAATATCCGCCATTTACCATATCAATTTTCTGTGCTGTACCTGTTTTACCGGCAATATGATAACCTTCAATACTTGCTTTAGAACCACCACCTGTGGAAACTACTTGTTCTAATACAGATTTCAAAGTCTTATCCACATCAGAGTCAATACAACGGCGAACTTCTTCGCGTTCCATTTGCTGATATACTGTGCCATCAGCATTATAAATAGCCTTCACAATATGAGGTTTTAACAATACACCATCATTTGCTATAGCAGACATAGCAGTGATCATCTGAAGTGGTGTTACCGCGATACTTTGCCCAATAGAAGAAGTCGCTACGTCAGAAGCAACCATATCTTTCGGATTGAATAAAATCCCAGATTCTTCACCTGGAAGCTCAATACCTGTACGTTCGCCAAAACCAAATTTACGAGCATAATTCATCAAGCGCTCGCCACCTAATTCCAAACCTAATTGAGCAAAACCTGTATTGATAGAATTTTTTACAACATCAAGAAATGTAACTGTACCAAAGCTATCGCCACTCCAGTTTTGAATAGTTCTACCTGAAACTTCAATAGTTCCTGGATCAACAAAAATATCTGTTGGTGATACTAATTTTTCCTGAAAACCAGCAGCTGCTACAATAGATTTAAATGTAGAGCCTGGTTCATAGATATCTGATACAGCTCTATTTTTCCAAACATTAGGATCGTATTTATGGAAATTATTTGGGTCATATGATGGTCGAGATGCCATGGCCAAGATATCGCCATTTTTAGGGTTCATCACTATAGCTGTTACTGATTCAGCACCATGATCCATCATCGCCTTATCCAAAGCTTTCTCAATGATAAATTGATACTGTGCATTGATAGTCAACTGGATATTTTTACAATTAGCATCTACAGGTGAATTCTTCAAAAATACAGAGTCCATAATCGGTCTAGCCAAAGCATCTGTAAAAATAGAAGAAGTTTGTTCTTCACCTTTTATCATGCCATCAAATTGTTGCTCAATACCATCTAAACCTTTATCATCAGTACCCACAAAACCGATTACATTGGCAGCTAACATATCATTTGGATAATATCTTTTACTTTCTTGAATAAAACCAAGACAAGCTACATATTCAGGCTTTTCCTTCATTAAATTTTTCAAAGCCTTCGTTTCTTCTGGTTCCATCTGTCTTTTCACCCAGACGAAACCACCACCTTGAGCGATATCATCTAAAATATCTTTCTCGGTAAGCCCTATCAAAGGAGCTACATCTCTTGCCGTCTGTTCTGGATCTTCCACATGATTAGGGTCAATATATAAAGAGCTAACCATTGTACTTATCGCTAGCTCTTTCATTTCCGCATCATAGATAGTACCACGAGGCACATGAAGCACAGATGACTCTTGAACTTGCGACTCCAAACGAGATAACATTTCATCTCCACGAACTATTTGCACCCAAACATATCTAGCCATGACGCCAATAATAAAAATGAGCAATCCTATGAATAAATAAATTATATGCATTTGCACTTTATTTACTTTTTTTACTATTTTTTTATTTTGTCCACTATTTTTATCCATAATCTTCTTAGCCTAAAGACCTACGATAAAATACCTCACTTTCCTTAAACATAACTCTAATTATATCAAATTTTACTATAAAGATATATTTCTAACCTTGAATTATCTAAAAAATTATTTCATAGGCAAACAATCCATTTAATGATAAAATATTAATTGTATCTAAGTATACATATTTACATTTACTAAAATCTATTGAGGTGAGTTTTATGAAAGTAATTAAAACAACTAATGCACCTGGTGCTGTAGGACCTTATTCCCAAGCTATCGAAATCGACAATCTTGTTTTCGCTTCTGGTCAAATCGCTTTAGACCCTGCTACTGGCGAAATGGCTGAAGGTATCGAAGCTCAAGCTCATCAAGCTTTAAAAAATGCTCAAGCAGTAATCAACGCTTCTGGCGCAAAATGGGAAAATGTAATCAAAACAACTGTATTCATCACAAATATTGATGATTTTACTAAAGTAAATGAAATCTATGCCACTTACTTTACACAACCATATCCAGCTCGCTCCTGTGTAGAAGTAAGTAAATTACCAAAAGGTGCCTTGATTGAAATAGAAGTAATCGCTAAAAAATAAGCTTTAACTTAAAAATAGGAATGATACAAAAATATCATTCCTATTTTTTTATGCCAAACTATATTCTTTTATTAATTTAGCAAGCAACGCCCTACAAGCTTTATCTATATCTGCATACGTTTCATCAAAATTATCTGTATACCATGGATCTTTTACATCACGATTTTCACCGACAAAAGACATCATCTTATATACTTTATGCTCTGTATCTTCACCGATAATATAGCTTAGATTGCGTAAATTATTATTATCCATCACGATAATATAATCATACATATCATAATCTTGTTTTGTTATCTGCACAGCTTTTCGCTTGCTAAATGGAATATTCATCTCACGAAGTTTTGCTTTTGTGCCATAGTGAGTATCACAGCCGATTTCTTCACGACTTGTAGCGGAAGAATTGATAATAAATTTATCAGCTAAACCCGCTTTTCGCACTAAATCCTTCATCACAAATTCAGCCATAGTTGAACGACAAATATTACCATGGCATACAAACATTAGTTTTATCAAAATTCTCATCTCCTTATAAATTTATATTACCTTATCTTTCATTAGCTAGTATATATCTTCTGTTTTTTCGTTCTCCTTTTTCTAATAATAAGCCTTCTTTTACCATCTCTTTTAAAAATCGTTTAGTAGTTGATTCTGCTAAAACTAAAATTTGCCGTGCTTCCTTATTTGATATAGAGCCATATTCCTTTACATATTTAATAATCAAGTTTTCTCTATCAAATTTTTTTCTCTGTTTGCTTGTTGTTATTGATTTTCCATCAGCTTTTATCGGCTTTTTATCGGTTTTTATCGGCTTTTTATCGGTTTTTATCGGCTCTTTTATCGGCTTTTTATCGGCTTTTATCAACTTTTTATCGGCTTTTCTATATAAATTAACACGAAAAGTATTTCCTATTTCCCTAAATTCTGGTTTAGGTAATTCATATTCTTTAGCTCTATTTATTATTCTTTGTATACCAGTTCCCCATTGTTCAATCAAATCCATCTTATTAAAAATTTCAGCAATAACTTTATTTCTTATTTTAGATCTGCCATTTAAAATTTCTTCTAAAGTTAATCCGCCATATAACGTACCTGGTGAAGTTACTTCTAATCTATCATCATAAATAGCTATTTGAACACATGAATTATCCATGTAATTTCTATGCACTTGTGCATTTATTATTATTTCTCTAATTGCACTAGTAGGTAACTCATATTTATCTATTCTAATAAGACTTTCTATTTCTGAACTGCGATTAATATGCCTCAACACAAATTGATAAGCAGCTTCTACTTGTTCATATATTGAACCAGTATATTCTTTTTTATCAATGAAAACATCCCTAGTTATTCCCTTAAATAATGCACATTGAATTTTTGCAAACTGGAAAAAATCACTTGTAAGTAATACAAATGCATTGGTTGCTAAAAGTTTATCATTTACTTTCTTTAATACTTTCCAATTTATTAATTGTTTTTCGGTAGGTATTTTTATTTCTTCTGATGTAGATAAAGTCATATATTTTTGTATATCACTACAAAGTTTATCTATTGCCTCTCTCGTAACTTCATATCCCATACAAATTTGCTCATCCCAAGAAATATTTTTACCTTCCATTTCTAATTCTCTAATTTTATCACTATCTGCTAATCTCGATGTCGCAGCACTTCTAATATACGTGCCTCGTTCTTTTCCTTTACTTTTCAAATAATATGGTCTATTAGCTCCTGGATAAATTTCTATAACAAGAATACATTTATCTTCTACTGTTTTAAATGAAATATCTGGTACTATTTGAGGTTCACATGCATCAGAAATTGCATTTGTTACTTTATCCATAATTTCAAAAATATTATCTATTCCTATAATTGATTTATTATCATCTATACCAATAATAAGTTTTCCTCCACTAGTATTGGCAAATGCAATAATCGTTTTCATATATGTTTCACTTTTATCAGGTAACTTTGCTTTAAATTCAACTGTTTTAGATTCACCTTTAAAAAATTTAGAATCAACCATTGTTTCGCCTCTTTCATAATTCACTTAAAACTAGTATATTTCATCATTAAAACAATAACAACAATATCTATATACTTAAAACAATTAAATTCTTTTATAAATTTTTCTTCTCTGTTTACTTGTTATTATTAATTTTTTGTCGACTTTTTATCGGCTCTTTTATATAAATTTTTCTTTATTTCCTTAAAAGCTAATTTAGTTAAAATAAAATAATTGTATTATCTTTGCTTAGTGGCTCCATAACTTTTGCATATTCAGCTATAGCCGACAATTCAATATTATTATTGCTTATAAAAATCTGTATTGGCTTACTAGAAAAGATATTTTTTATCTCCGCTTGAAGTTCTTCAAATACTTTTTCCACCTGTATTCGTTCAATTTCTAAATCCATTTTAGGTTTAAAAAATAAATATACTAATTTAGCTGGTATATCTTTATCTTTTTGCGAAGCAATTCCCCAAAGATGACATAAAAACTGTTTTATGTCAAATCTTATCTTTGTCTTTGCAATACCAAAATTACATAGTTCTATTTTAAACTCATCTATATCAGGACACTTTGCATAAGAAAAACCAAAATCATTTTCTTGTCCATAAAGCAAATTCCAATAGCTTTTCTTCAAATAAATTGAATGCTGACTAAAAATCTCATGACATTTCACTTCAAAATAAATATTCGCCTTAGGGATATAAGCATCTAAATTAGCAGTTGCATTAACACCTTTAATTCGACAACTATGCTCAAAAATTATATCTTCACTATTGTTAAATTGCTTATATCCATCTCTTAAAGCCAAATAACAAAATCTTGAAGATGAAGCAACACTTGCCATCTTTGGTGGCATATTTCTTTTCTCTTTTAACTCGCTTCCTTTACATATTTTATACTAAAAACAATTTCATTCTAAACTTTTTGCCTTTATCAGCAAGTTATTAACCCAAAATATCAATTATTTTTCAATTTTATTTTGCCGATAAAAATAAAAACCAATTTTAAACTACTATCAATAATTCTATTATCAATCAAGCTTTAACATACGATAGCCAATCCCTATATGTGTTTGAATATATTCTGGATTAGCTGTATCTATTTCTATTTTCTTACGCAATGTAGCCATAAATACACGTAAAGAAGCCACATTATTATCCCAAGCATTACCCCATACTTCTCGTGTTATATAAGTATGCGTTAATACTTTGCCTATATTTTTAGCCAATAAACATAATAATTTATATTCAATCGGTGTTAAATGTAATTCTTTACCTCTACAATATGCACAACCAGATACATAATCTATCTTTAACTCTCCATTAACAAATATACTATTTTCCTTATGCGAAGTTTGTACATAATTTATCCTGCGAATAGTAACTCTAAGTCTAGCTAAAAATTCTTCTACAGAAAAAGGCTTTGTTATATAATCATCTGCCCCAGCATCTAAAGCTTCAATTTTATCTCTATCTTCACATCTAGCACTAATTACAATAATTGGCATATTTGACCACGAACGAACTTTTGTTATAATTTCTACCCCATCCATATCAGGAAGTCCCAAATCCAATAGCATAATATCTGGTTGATTTGATACTGCTTCTAATAAAGCCTGTGAGCCTGTAGTTGCTACGTGAAATTTATAATTTTGCATTTTTAATGTAGTAGATATTAAATTTCTAACTGCTGCATCATCTTCAACAATTAATATCATTGGCTTATTCATTAAAATTAATCTCCTCTTTTGGTAACGTAAATATAAAAACTGTTCCTTGTGGTTTATTATCTCTTACTTTTATCTCTCCACCATGTGCCATAATAATAGATTTACACAAACTAAGACCTATACCAATTCCTCTTCTACTATCAGCTACAGTAGAATTTGCTGTATAAAACATTTCAAAAAGCTTATCTTTTGCTTCATTACTAATACCTTGACCATTATCTGCGATAGAAACTTCAATTTTATCACTTTTTATTTTTGCACTAATAGTAATAGTTGAACCTTTTGGGGTATATTTTATGGCATTATCTATTATATTTATAAATACTTGTACTAATAAACGTGCATCAACTTTTACCATCATTATATCTTTTGTTTCTTCAAAAACTATATGATGATTTTTTCCTCGACGATATAAATGCTTTAAAGCTTCATTTATAATATCGTCTAATAACTCAGTTTGTAAGTTAATCTTCATCGTCTTATTTTCTATACGCGTAATAAATAAAATATTTTCTACTAAATTAATCAACCACATTGAATCATCATAAATATTATTATATAATTCCTGTCGTTTAACATCATCTATTTTAGCGCTATTACTCAATAAAAAGTCAGCATTACCAGAAATACTTGTAAGTGGTGTTCTTAAATCATGCGAAATTGAACGCAACAAATTTGACCTAAGCTGTTCATTTTTTGCTTGTAAATAAATTTCTTGACGCTTTTTACTATATATTTCTTTTTCTAAAGCTAATGCACATTCACCTAAAATAGATAAGACCAAATTATTTTCAAATACATCTAAATCTTCATTATTAATAGCTATACCTACAACACCATATACATTATCTTTAGAACGAATTGCCAAATACTGACATTTAGCATTATTTAATGTACCTGTTTTTACACCTGCTCGTTTATTATTTTTATAAACCCATTGTGCTACAGCTCTTTCATTACTATTTATCAATTGTTCTGTATGAACATCATTTTTTACATTATAAACAACAGGTGGCAATAAACCTTTTTTATCCGCACTATAATACACTATTGTTTTGTTTAACAATTTTAAAAGTTGATGAGATGTAACGGTTGCTATAGCTGCATCACTGCCTGCTTGTTGCAATAATTGATTTGTCTCTAATAATATTTTAGTTCGATAAGCTAATTTAGCAGACTGTATAGCTTGTTTTTTTATTTTATTAGTGAGACCACCTGTAACAAAAGCTGATACAAACATTACAGAGAACGTAATAATATATACTGGGTCATATGCCGTAAAAGTATATCTAGGTTCAATAAATAAAAAATCAAATGCTAATACATTCAAAACAGATAATACTACACTATATAATCTCTTCGATGTTTTTAAGGCAGCAATTAATACACCTAAGATATATACTGTCATGATATTAGCTTCGCCTAAATTCATTGAATAAAATAACATACCAATCATACTAGTTATTATTAAAATAACTAATATAGTTATAATATCTGAAGTATTACATATCTCTCTTTCATTTACTGATTTCTTCCAAAAATTTTTATAAAATAAAGCTTTATTATCTGGAATTACATGTATATCTAAATTCGGTAATTGTTCAATTAATTTATCGGTAAAAGATTTACGCATTAAACGCATAAATCCATTTCTAGCAATACTTCTTCCTATGACTAATTTTGATACACCAGCAAGTCTTGCAAATTCTGCTATTTGAAACGGTATGTCTTCTCCTACTACCATTTCAATTTTTGCTCCTAATTGCTCTGCTAAATGAATATTTTCCTTCAATCTTTTTTTATTTTCTAATGAAGTTTTTTCAAAACTTGATGTCTGCACAAATAAAGCTGTAAATTGAGCTTTAAAAGCATTTGCCATTCTTGCCGCTGTACGAATAATCTTAGAATTTGATGGCGATGATGATAAACATACTAAAATATGTTCATTCGTATAATAATCTTTATTATTTTCATTCTTAACCTTTAAAGATATTTTATTTACTCTATCAGCCATGCGACGAAGTGCAATTTCTCTAAGCGCTGTTAAATTTTCAACAGTAAAAAAATTACCCAATGCCCTATCAGCTTGTTCTTTTTGGTAAATTTTTCCTTCTGATAAACGTGTTACTAAATCCGATGGTTCTATATCTACTAATTCCACTTGCTCAGCTTCATCAAAAATTCTATCTGGTATACGTTCTCTCACAATTATTTTGGTAATTGAAGCCACAATATCATTTAAGCTTTCTATATGTTGTACATAAATTGTTGTATATACAATTCTTCAATATCCTGATAACGTTTGATATGACGACAACCATCTGCATTTGTATGTGCTAATTCATCAACTAAAATTAGTTGTGGATTTCTTTTTATAGCTGCATCTAAATTAAATTCATTTAAAGTTATATCTTTATGATTAATCACTAATGGTGAAATTACTTCTAAACCATTAACTAAAGCTGCAGTTGCTGGTCTTGCATGAGGCTCTATATAGCCTGCTACTACATCAATTCCTTGCTTTTTGGCTTCATGTGCAGCTTCTAACATAGCATAAGTTTTGCCAACACCTGCTGCATAGCCAAAAAATATTTTTAATTTTCCTCGTTTTGATTCATGCTCTTCTATATGAATTTGTTCCAAAATTTTCTCTGGCGATTTTCGTATAATTGGCATATAAGCCCCTCCCAATTGCATATATGTTATAAACCAATATACCTCCACATCAAAATATATTTGATATATATTTGACGTGGAGGTTATCCATTTAAAATATTAAATTATCTTATCTAACATTAAATTAACTTTTAAAACATTTACTGTTTCTTCACCAAATAAGCCTAATACTTTATGATTAGTACATTTATCGATAATAGCATTTACTTCTTCTTTAGTCATATTATTTTCACGAGCTAATCTTTCTACTTGGTATTTTGCTGCAGCTACAGATATATCTGGATCTAAACCGCTACCAGAATTAGTAACCAAATCTACAGGAATAGGCTCATTACCTTTTTCTGGATTAGCTTTTCTGATTTTTTCTACACGCTGTGCTATTAATTTTTCATAATCTTCACTTGCAGGACTTAAATTTGATGGAGCTGCATATGCTAACTGATTTCCCTCAGTATCTTTATAAGTACTAACATCAATTTTTGTTATACGACCCCACATATATCTATCACTTGTATATTGTTGACCTAATAATTCACTACCATATTTTACACCATTTACTTCGATAATTTTGCCGTTTGCAGAGTTTGGAAATAATACCTGACAAATACCTGTCATTACCATTGTATAAATAAATCCACAAAAAACAGTGAAAATAATTACTGATAGCAATGCTTTTTTGAAATTATCCATTACAAACTCACCTTTCTTAAACTAGACCTAGACCAACTAATATAACATCAATAATTTTTATACATATAAATGGCACTATAATACCGCCTAAACCATAAATCAAAAGATTTCTTTTTAACAATTCCCCTGCGGGTACTTCACGATATTTTACACCTTTTAAAGCCAAAGGAATTAATGCCACAATAATAAGTGCATTATAAATTATTGCTGATAAAACTGCAGATTGAGGACTGTGCAAATTCATGATATTTAATGCCGATAATCCAGGGTATAAAGATAAAAATAATGATGGTATTATCGCAAAATATTTTGCTAAATCGTTAGCAATACTAAATGTAGTTAAACTACCACGAGTCATTAATAATTGTTTACCAATACGAACTACTTCAATTAATTTTGTAGGTGAAGAGTCTAAATCTACCATGTTACCAGCTTCTTTAGCAGCCTGAGTACCTGTATTCATTGCTACTGCTACATCTGCTTGAGCAAGTGCTGGAGCATCATTTGTACCATCACCAGTCATTGCTACTAAATGACCTTTAGCTTGAAAATCACGTATCATGGCTAATTTACCTTCTGGTGTAGCTTCTGCTAGGAAGTCATCTACACCTGCTTCAGCGGCTATAGCTGCTGCTGTTAATGGGTTATCACCTGTAATCATAATAGTTTTAATACCCATTTTACGAAGGTCAGCAAATTTTTCTGCTACACCATCTTTTACAATATCTTTTAAATTAATAACACCTAATATTTTATAATCTTGAGCTACAACCAATGGTGTACCACCTATTTGAGCTACACGTTTCACAGTTTCTTCACACTGTGCAGAATAAATACCACCATTTTCTATTACATAAGATTTTACTGCATCAGCAGCACCTTTTCTAATTTCATGTCCATCATAATTTACACCACTCATTCTAGTTTTAGCAGTGAACGGTATAAATTCCATATGATTTTCCTCAATATTTCTACCACGAATGCCAAATTTTTCTTTAGCCAAAATTACAATACTACGACCTTCAGGTGTTTCATCTGCTAAAGAAGATAATTGAGCTGCATTTGCCAAAGTTTTTTCATCAATTCCATCTACAGGAATAAATTCAGAAGCTTGACGATTTCCAAGTGTTATTGTGCCTGTTTTATCAAGCATTAAAATATCAACATCACCAGCAGCTTCAATAGCACGACCGCTCATTGCTAATACATTAGCTTGATTTAATCTACTCATACCAGCTATACCAATAGCTGAAAGCAAAGCACCAATTGTCGTAGGAGCTAAACACACAAGTAAAGCGACTAAAGTTGTTATTGAAGAAGGATTTTCCATACCTGCTTGTTTAGCAGAAAAATCAGAGTAAGTATATAAAGACATTGTTACTAAAATGAAAATAATAGAAAGAGCTATTAAGAAAATCTGCAAAGCCATTTCATTTGGAGTTTTCTTTCTCGCAGCGCCTTCAACCATAGAAATCATTTTGTCCAAGAAAGATTCGCCACTATCACAAGTAACACGAACTACAAGCCAATCAGAAGTAACAGTCGTACCACCTGTTACAGCACTACGGTCACCACCACTTTCTCTAATAACTGGAGCAGATTCACCTGTTATTGCTGATTCATCAACAGATGCTGCCCCTTCAATTACTTCACCATCAGCAGGAATTTGTTGACCTGCTTTAACAATAACAATGTCTCCTTTTTTTAATGAAGAAGATACTACTACCTCATAATTTTCTTTATTATTTGCATCATGAAGTTTATACGCTTCTACATCTTTTTTAGCTGCACGAAGTGCATCAGCTTGTGCCTTGCCCCTGCCTTCAGCAATGGCTTCAGCAAAATTAGCAAAAATACAAGTTAACCATAAAATTATAGCAATTGCTAAAGTATAACCAGATGAAACATCTTGTACACCACTAAGTGATGCTACCCAAAGTAAAGAAGTCAAAATTGCTGAAATATATACTAATAACATTACAGGGTTTTCAGCTTGCACTTTTGGACTTAATTTTACAAATGAATCTTTAATAGCTCTTACAACCATTTGATTATCACTGAGAGCTGATTTAGTTTTTATCATTATTTTTAGCACTCCCCTTATGAAATCATGCTGAAATATTCAGCAATAGGTCCCAAAGATAACGCTGGGAAAAAGTTTAGCGCACCTACTAAAATTACAATAAATATCAACAAGAACACAAACATTGCATTACTTGTAGATAAAGTACCTGCGGTAACTGCCACTTTTTTCTTCTGTACTAAACTACCTGCTATAGCTAAAACACCAACAATAGGTAATAAACGTGCAAAAATCATAGTTAAACCAATACTAGTATTTAAAAATGGTGTATTCGCATTAAAGCCAGCAAATGCAGAACCATTATTGCCACCAGCAGAAGAATAAGCATATAACATTTCAGAAAAACCATGGGCTCCTACATTATTTAAACTGTCTGCTACACTAGGCACTATAGCTGCAATGCCACTTGCTACTAAAATACCAATTGGTGTTGCCAAACATACAAGTACAGCCCATTTCATTTCAAATGGTTCTATTTTTTTACAGAGATATTCTGGTGTACGACCAACCATTAACCCAGCAATGAATACTGTTAATATGGCAAACGCTAACATACCATATAAACCACAACCAACACCGCCAAAAATAACTTCTCCTAATTGCATTTGAAGCATTGTAACTAAACCACCAAGTGGTGTATAGCTATCATGCATAGAGTTTACTGAACCATTTGATGCAGCTGTTGTATAAGCTGCCCAAGTAGAAGATTGAACTATACCAAAACGAGCTTCTTTACCTTCCATATTTCCACCAGCTTGATAATCCGTGCTAACAATATCTACAGCACCATTTTGAGCAAGCTGTGGAGTACCATTCTGTTCATTTATTGCTATAATTGATAAAAATGCTATCAACATGATATACATAGCTGCAAAAATAGCAATACCTTGTTTTTTATCTCTTATATTACGACCAAATGTAAAACATAATCCTGCTGGAATTAATAATAAAGCAGTACATTCAATCATATTTGTAAATGAGTTAGTATTTTCTAATGGATGCGCGGAATTTACACCGAAGAATCCACCACCATTTGTACCTAATTGTTTAATAGCAATCTGGCTTGCACCAGGTCCCATTGGCACGAATTGTTTTGTAACAATTGTCGCACCTTCTACTTTTTCGCCATCAACAAATACTATGTTATTATCTTTATCAATAGTAGCATTTTCAATGATATTACCTTCACTATCTACAGCAATAGGTTCAACTAATTGTACAGCTTGTCCTGGAGATAAATTCTGTACTACACCTTGAGAAGCTAAGGCCATAGTAACTACCACACTTAATGGTAATAAAATATAAATTGTAGAACGCGTTAAATCCACCCAAAAGTTACCAATAGTATGTGATTTTGCTCTAACAAATGCACGAATTAAAGCAAATAAAACAGCTATACCAGTCGCGGCTGAAACAAAGTTTTGCGTAGTAAGTCCCATAAATTGAGAAAAATAACTCAATTGTGCTTCACCACTATATGATTGCCAGTTTGTATTTGTAGCGAAACTTGCTGCTGTATTAAAAGATAAGTGCCAACTCATAGGGTCAATATTTTGCGGATTGAAGGGCAATTTATCCTGGAAACATTGAAAAATATATAAAAATCCTAAGCCAATAAAGAAAAACCATATTACAGATGATAAATATGTTTTCCAAGTCATTTCTTCATCTTTTTTTACACCTATAATTTTATAAATAAGATTTTCAATTGGTAATAATATTTTTGACAAAAATACATGTTCACCATTCATAACTTTTGCCATATAAGTACCTAATGGAATAGAAAGAACAACCAGTACAACTAAAAATACAATATATTGCATAATAATATCTGCACTCATTATTGTTCATCCCCCTTCATAAGTATGTAAAAATAATAGATAAGCAACAATGTAGCTACTATGCCACTTATCCAAATCCAAATTTCCATTTTTATTCCTCCTTGCATTTTTATATCTTACTACAGGAAAAATAAAAATAGTGTTATGAAATATAGCTACTATATTAAGATTGTATTAAGATGATGGATTGTATAATGAAGTGCGACACCTAGAAAAATAAAAAACTCATTATGAATTTTCGTGTAAAATAAAGTTACCACACAAAACCTACACGAAAGGAAAATTCATAATGAGCTATCATCATCTTACCATATCTGAACGTATTCGTATAGAGGTTCTTTCTATATTAGGTTATTCTACTCGTTTTATTGCTAAATTTTTGCATCGTCATCATTCTACTATTGCTCGAGAACTATCTCGTAATAAAATTGAAAATGAATATATCTCTTCATCTGCTCACAATAAATATCTTGAACGTCGTAAAAATTCTTCTTGCTCTAGTAAATACAATGATGTTCTTTCTAATCTTATTTCTGAAAAATTACATGAAAACTGGTCTCCAGAACAGATTTCTAATGCACTTTTAAATGGTAAACTTTCCTTTAAAACTATTTATAACTGGATTTATATTGGTAAATTAAAAGGTATTTCATTTAAGAATTTACGACATAAAGGAAAACGTAGAAAAAAGGAAACACGTGGTAAATTCTTAATAGGAAATAGTATCACAACTAGACCAAAAGATGTAAAAAGTAGAAAAACTTTTGGACATTGGGAGTTAGATACCATAGTATCTAGTAGAGGAAAAGCTAAAGCTTGTTTAGCAACGTTTGTGGAAAGAAAAACAAGATTTTATGTGGCAATAAAAATAAAAGATAGAACAGCATCATCAATGCTAAAAGCAATAAAAAAGTTAGTGAAAGTACTACCAAAAAAGGCATTAAAAACATTTACAACAGATAGAGGAAAAGAATTTGCATGTTACAAAGAAGTAGAAAAATTAAATATAAAAGTATATTTTGCAGATGCTTATGCAGCATGGCAAAGAGGTAGTAACGAAAATTCAAATGGGTTATTAAGAGAATATTATCCAAAGAAAACAGATTTAGGACAAATATCTAATGATGATTTAATAAAAAAATTAATATTATTAAATAGTAGACCAAGAAAATGTTTAAATTGGGATAATCCATTTAATTTATTTTTAAAAGAAGTGTCGCACTTGGATTGACAATTCATCATTAAATAAAAAAGCTCTTATTAACTTTGATTATAAGGTTAATAAGAGCTTTTTCTATTTATTGGTTAATTCAAAATAAGATTTGATGTATTTATTTGGTGTTGTATTTTTGTATTTACGGAATGTTTTTATAAAGTAAGATAAATCATTAAATCCACAACTATAAGCTATATCAGTGATGGATTGGTCTTTATCACTGATTAATTTACTGCAAGCACATTCAATTCGATAATAATTTAAATAAGCAATAGGTGTTTTATTAGTCATACTTTGGAAAAATCGGCAAAAATACTTCGGTGATAATCCAGAAGTATTAGCTAAATCTTCTAAAGTTAATGGTTGACTATATGAAGTTTCAATAAGATGAAATGCCTTTTTCAATTTATGAATGTTTTTTTGATTACTACTTATAAAATTTGTAAAAGATTTCGTATAGAGATTATGTTTTAAAACTAAACCAAAGAAATTAAATAAACAACCAAGTACGATAAATTCATATCCACTGGATTTTGTTTTCAATGCATCAAATATAGTCCATATGGTGCGGTGAATATCGGTATATTCATTATTAAAATAACTATTGATAATTAAATGATGTTCAAAAAATTTTTGAAGAATATTTTTATCGCCCACATTTGTTTCAAATAATTTTTTATCAAATACCATACATTCATATATAGTATTTTCTAAAAAAGCTTTTCCTCCATGAACACAACCATCTGTGATAAAAATTATGTCTCCAGCACTAGCTGTATATTCATTTTCATCTATAGAAATTACAATTTTTCCTTCTAATACACGAATAATCTCATATTGAATATGCCAATGATATGGCATGTTATAGCGTGGATGATGAT
>OHSH01000529.1_pt1 | contig 17032 bp, 10 predicted proteins | sample 1578611 | NCBI WGS metagenome assembly OHSH01 (sample SAMEA3879576, study PRJEB24766) | human gut metagenome | biome: human-associated habitat; feature: feces | place: USA | collected 1985/1987 | reverse complement strand
CTGCCATCCGCAAGGATGAAGCCGACCTTGTGGTGGGCACCCACGCCCTGATGAGCGAAGGGGTGGAGTTTGCCCGGCTGGGTCTGGCGGTCATCGACGAGCAGCACCGCTTTGGGGTGCGTCAGCGCGGCGCACTGGCAGAAAAAGCCGCGAACCCGCACCTGCTGGTCATGAGCGCCACCCCTATCCCCCGCACGCTGGGGCTTTTGATCTACGGTGATCTGGACATCTCCATTCTGGACGAGCTGCCCCCCGGGCGCACCCCGGTCAAGACCCGGTGCATCACCGGCAAGCGGCGGCGAGACCTGTACCGCTTTCTGGACAGCGAGATTGACAAAGGGCGGCAGGTGTATCTGGTCTGCCCCGCCATCGAGGATGTGCCGGACGGCGGGCTGAACGCCGTCAAGACCTACTACGAGGACATCGCCAAGGCGTTGCTGCCCGACCGCCGGGTGGGCCTGATGCACGGCAAGCTGAAGCCCAAGGAGAAAGCTGCCGTCATGGAGGATTTCAAGGCCGGGCGGTTGGACGCACTGGTGTCCACCACCGTCATCGAGGTGGGCGTGGACGTGCCCAATGCCAGCGTGATGGTGATCGAAAACGCCGAGCGCTACGGTCTGAGCGCCCTGCACCAGCTGCGCGGGCGGGTGGGACGCGGCGCTGCCGAGAGCTGGTGCTTCCTTGTCAGCGACAATACCAGCGAGGCCGTGCAGAAGCGGCTGAAATTCCTGTGCTCCACCACCGATGGCTTTGCCGTGGCACAGTACGACCTGGAGACCCGCGGCCCCGGCGACTTTTTCGGCAGCCGCCAGCATGGTCTGCCCACCTTACAGATCGCCGACCTGATGAATGACACCCGTACCCTGCACGCCGCTCAGAGCGAGGCCACTGCATTGCTTGCCGCCGACCCGCTGCTGGAAAGCCCGGCACACGCTTTGCTGGCCGCGCAGGTGCAGCAGATGTTCGACAAGGCCGGGCCGATGAACTGAGGACGATTTTAAGTGCGCTCCGCTTTGCTTTGCGCAACTTCAGCGGAAAAAATATTTTTTAGTTCGCGTATATCGCGGCCTGCGGGCCGCGATATACGCTTTTTTCACAGGAGGGGCCGTGATGGCAAACGGCATCCATTACTACAACTTCACGCATAAAAAAGCGGGTCAGAAGCGCTCAGGCTTCCGACCCACGATAGAATATTATTCTTTGCTCCCAACAATGTTTTGCAGGATGCGGGCGGTCAGGGCGTCCAGCTTTGTTTCCAGTGCGGGCAGGTGCAGCAGGCGGTAGAGCCGCTGATACACGGCATCCACCGCGTAGCCCGCAGCGGCAACCAGCAGCACCGCACCAGTCAGATACGCCAGCGAGGGCAGCAGCGCCCCGCCGAACCGGGGCAGATCCACCAGCTGCCACAGCAGCGCCCGGGTAAAATCGCTGTCGTGCAGCAGATACACCCCAAAGGACAGCGGTGCCAGCCGAAAGACCCAGCGCCGCCAGTAGTCCGAGCGGATACGGATATTCTGGAACAGCAAAAACATTGCTGCCGAGGCGATGACCGTAGCCAGTGCCTGATAGCCGTTGACGGTATTCGCAAAGCCGTTCAGGTGCAAAGCGTTTTCCACCCGCAGCGCCAGCATCCGGTTGAACAGCCCCGCCGCCGAAGCTGCCAGATATGCCAGCAAACACAGCCCGCTGGGCACGGTCACCCGGTATTTGCGGAAATAAGCGGCCATAAAATACAGGGTGTAGAACCAGATAAAGCTGTACCCGTTATTCACAAAGGTTTCATCCGTTGCCCAGTAGAACAGCGTGCCCCACACGCTTTGCAGCAGCAGCGCCACCAGCAGCAGCGTTTTGTACTGCCGCCGGTCAAGGCTCTGCACCACCGCATTCAGCACCGGCACCGAGAGGTACATCAGAAAATAAGCCGAGGCGAACCAGTAGCCGTTGGAGGTAAGGGGTAAAAGTGCCCGGAGCAGCGAAATGGCTGAAAGCGGCACCGCACCCGCCTTGACCGCAACGCAGAAAGTGAGCATGGAGTAAAACCACACCTGTGCCCCGATGCGGAACAGCCGCCCGGCGCGGACAGCCCCCTTGCGCTCCGACAGATAATAGCCGGAAAGCATTACAAAGCAGTTGGTGGACACACGCGCCAGAATAAACAGCAGCCAGTAGATCCAGAATGCCGCCGACCCCTGCGGTGCCGCACTGCCCAGCCCGCCGTGCCCAATGCCGTGCATCAGAACGATCATCACCATACTGAGAATGCGCATCGTCTCAAAGCCGCTATGCCGTTTCTGCTCTTCCATACCCCGTTTTCCCCCTCACATTTCCCCTGTTTCCAGCTGCCGCAAAGCCTGCCGCACCTGCTGCTCCGGCCGCAGCCACGCTTGATAGTACGCCGCATTGTGCTGCGCCATGGCTAAGATCGCCGCCGGGTCTGCCAGCAGCTGCCGCAGCTGCTCCTCGCACTGTGCCGGGGACGTATATGTTTTATAGTTTTTGCCCTCTTCAAAGCCGCCCGGCAGGGTGTACCGCAGCGGCTCGGTAACGATGGCGCGCCCCGCCGCCACATACTCGGCCAGCTTCCAGCCGGTAGAGCCATGCAATCCGGTAGATGCCACACAAATTTCCGTGTGCTGCATCCGGTGCAGATAGGCGCGCTTGCCGGTCAGCTTGTCCGGCAGGATCAGCTCCGGGCACAGCCGCCGGGCGCAGGCGTTGTCGGACACGCCGCCGGTGAACTGCGCCGGGAAGGCACTTTGCAGTCGGTGCAGCAGCTCGATGCGGTCTGCGTTCACTTGCCGCCACTCTGCCTGTAACTCCGGGTATTGCTGCACCGCCGGTTCTTCCGGGTCCCACAGACGGGTCAGGAAGAGGATGCGCGGCTTTTTGCGCACCCGGGTCAGCCGGGCTTCAAAGTCCTGCGGGTAGCAGCGGGTGGAAAGCGCCCACTGCTTCAGGCGGCTCTTTGCGCTGCGCTCCGCTTCCAGCGGCGAGCCCGGACAGGTAACGTAGTAGTTCAGCCCCAATGGCCGCAGCTTTGCGGAGATATCGCCCGGGAACTGCCGGTTCTTCTCCTCCGAAAAGGAACGTTTGAACACCACATCCGCCCGGTGGAACAGTGCCAGCACCGCCGCCGGGTCGTTGTAGAAGTAGCCGTCCATCAGGTCAAACACCACCGTGCGGCCGTTGATTTCCGTTTCCAGCAGCGCTTCCCGGGCAAGGGGATTGCCCGGCCGCTCGTCCTGCACCCGCAGGGTCAGCTCCCCGCGCTTTGCCAGCAGGGTAAAACCCGCCAGAATGCCGCTGATGTGCGCCGCCCCCTCCCGGGAGGATAGTTTTACCGTGACCTGCATTTTGCCCTCCTATCGGCGGAACAGCCCGGTGCGCCGCTCGCCCATGGGGATGACATCGCAGAACACGCACCGGCTCTTGGTGGAAAGCTGCACATCCTTGTGATAGCAGCCAAAAAACCATTTTTCGTAGGTCAGCTTGAGCAGGATCTCATCCAGAAACAGGTGCAGACGGTTGCTTTCGCCAAGGGCAAGGGCTGTAAAATCCAAAAATCTGCTTGGTGCATCGTGGGTCAGCACATAATCTACCTTGTAGTCTACTGCCTCTAAGTTGCGGCGGCAGGTGTCGTATTCCTCGTCACTGGGCATCTCCTGCTTCCACCAGTTCACGCCCGGCTCCCGGTCGTCCTTATCCTGACTTTCCGCGCCGCCAAAGCAGAGATAGCTCTTGCCCTCCAGCTCCAGCACACTGCCCCGGCACACATGGTATACGTTGCCGCCAAGGCTCTGCACCCTGCCGCCGAAAAGTTCCGTCTCCGGGTACTGTGCCAGCAGGTCGTAATTTTCGTGGCTGCCGTCCAGAAACAGAATCGTGTAGGGGCGCTTGCGCAGCCAGTCCAGCCGCTTGCGCTCTGCGGCGCTGCCGTCCCACACAAAGCCGAAATCCCCCAGCACCACCACGGTGTCCTTTTTGCCCAGCCAGCGCAGCTTGCCCTGCTTGAAGCGCTGGATATCGCCGTGGGTATCCCCTGTAAGATATACCATTCCTGCCCTCCCTGCCGGAGCGAAAGAACGGTGTAAAACACCGCAAGGCTCTTGTAACACCCCGGCAAACCTGTTATTATTATAGAACACAGCACGCTTGCTGCAAAATTGATCTTCCGGCGCGCCGCACAGCGCAGCCGTATCTTGTATATTTTATCGCTTTTTAAAGGAATTGTCCACATGAAACGTATTTTTGCACTGGTTCTTTCATTTGTATTTCTGCTCAGCTGCCTTGTGCTGCCCGCCGGGGCCATGTTCGACCCCAGCCCGGTGTATCAGGTGCAGGCTGCAAGCGCCTATATCGTGAACACCGATACCAACATCATCGTCTATGATAAGGACAGCACAAAGCAGGTGTCTGCCGGCGGTCTGACCAAATATATGACCCTTGCCGTGCTGCTGACCAACTACGCTGACCAGCTGGACAGCACCTTCCAGATGCCCTTTGCCATCTCGGACTACGTTTACAACACCAATAACGCAGATATGCGCTCCAACGAGACTTTCACCTACCGGGAAGCCATGTACGCCATGCTTACCCGCAATGCCAACGAGGCAGCCATGGGTGTGGCGTACACCCTTTCCGGCGGCGATCTGGACGGCTGGGTGGCGCAGATGAACACCCTGTCCCAGCGCATCGGCACCACCGCCAGCAGCTGGACAGACGCCTGCGGCATCGACAGTGGCAACACTACCTGCGCGGTGGATATGTACCTGATTTTGCGCTACCTGATGAGCTTTGACTCCTTTGTGGAGGTGTCCGGTGCGCCCAGCTTTACCATGCCCGCCAAGGAGAAGCACCGCTCCTCCTCGGTGCTGGTCAGCCAGAACGCCGCGCTGAGCAAAGCCAGCGGCGGCAGCTACTACCGCAGCGCCATGCAGGGTGGCATGTGCAATGTGACCGCCTTTAAAAACGATACCGGCACCCAGAGCTATGTTTCGTGGGGCAACAAGGACGGTGCCACCTATATCTTCTGCGTGATGGACAGCCCCGACAGCTGCGATACCTTCGGCTACGCCAACCGCCGCCCCGCCCTGTTCGAGACGGTCAAACTGATGGACTGGGTATTCGACAGCTTTTCCATTCAGGCTGCGCTGGACACTGATTTGACCATTGCGGAGATCCCGGTCCGATATTCCTCCGACACCGACACCTTGCAGCTGTACCCCAACGACAGCATGATGACCCTGCTGCCCTCCACCAGCGACGGCACCGTCACCCAGAAATACTTCCACCTGCCAGACTACGTCTGCGCCCCCATCCAGCAGGGCGACGTGGTGGGCACGGTGGAGCTGAAGCTGGCGGGCGAGACCATCGGCGTGGTTGAGCTGATCGCCGGGCAGGACGTAGCCCGCAACCCGCTGCTGTTCGGGGTGGACAAGGTGAAGGAGTTCCTGACCAGCCTGTACCTGAAGGTGGTGCTGGTGCTCAGCCTGATTGCCGCCCTGATCTATGGGCTGTGGCTGCTGTGCGCCAACTGGAACCGCCGCAAGCCCACCAAAAAGATCCACCGCCGCTATTAAGTAAAGCAAAAGCCCTGCACCGGATGCAGGGCTTTTTTCTGTATTGCAGCGCCTCAGGCGCGGTTTTTCAGAAGTTCTGTCAGGCTGTGGAAGGTTTGGCCATGGTTGCCGGTAACCGTCTCGGCGTGGAGCAGGCTGCTGAGAACGCTTTCCTCCACGCACTCTGCCACCGCCCGGAACAAGGGGTTGATGGCATCATCGTGGAGCAGGGTCATGGGCAGCAGGGCTTTCTCCGAGTAATGCGGCACCCGGTTGGCGGTGGTGAAGGCGATGACGATCTCGCCGCTGCCGTTGCCGCAGTAGGAACCTGTGCGGGAAAGCCCCACCAGCGCCCGGCGGCACAGCCGCCGCAGCTGCCGCTCGCTCAGGGGGATATCCGTGGCCAGCACCGTGATGATGGAGCCTTTATCCTCGTGGGGCGGGATGCTGTTATTCAGCAGCGTATGGATAGGCGTGCCCGCCACGATGAGGTCATCGAACAGCGCATGGTTGGAGAGCACCAGTGCGCCCATGGTGTAGGGTTTTCCGTCCAGTTCCACCACCCGGGAGGCGGAGCCGATGCCGCCTTTCAGCCCGTGGCAGCGCATCCCCCGCCCGGCACCTACGGCACCCTCGGCAAAATCTGCCTTGCAGTCTGCCAGCGCGGCAAAAACGTGCTGCTCGGTCACATGAAGCCCCCGGATATCGTTCAGGCCGCAGTCGTTGCACTCGCAGACCACCGGGTTCACGCTGCCGGTGGTCTCGCAGATGTCGGGGTTTTTCTCCAGCATATACTTTACCAGCGCGGTCTGTGCCGTGCCCACGCTGAGGGTGTTGGTAAACAGGATGGGCGTTTCCAGCGTGCCCAGCTCGTCGATCTGCACAAGGCCGGTGGTCTTACCAAAGCCGTTGATGACATAGCTGGCCGCCAGCACTTTTTCGTGGAAAATATCCCCTTGGTGCGGCAGCAGCGCCGTTACGCCCGTCTGCACCACGCCATCTGCCAAGGTGCAGTGCCCTACCGTCACCCCCGGCACATCGCTGATCTTATCCCGCGCACCTTTGGGCAGCGTGCCCACCTGAAAACCCCATTCGTTCCCTGCAATGCCCATTGTAGCTCCTCCTTGCTTTTTTTCTAAGGTGTATCATAGCATTTCCGCTGCCAAAAGTAAACCACTGTAACAAGCCGGGGCAGGCGCAGAAAAAAGGCTCCCGCGCTGCACAAAATCATTGAGGTGCCGCTGCATTTTCCGTCGGCCACGATCTTCTGAGCGCCGCATAGGAGACCAGAAAGTTTGCCAGCCACCCTGCCGGGACGGCAAGCCAGACAAAGGCAATACCAAAGCGCGGTGCACAGATCAGGGCAACGGACAGGCGGATGGCAAGGTTTACCATGTTGGCAATGAGGAACGGGCGCATGATACCAAGCCCGCGCAGCACGCCATCGGTCGCCATCTTGATGCCCATGAAGATGAAGAAGTAACCCAGCCACCGCATATAATCACCGGACACCTGATAGGCCAGCGCCGTTCCGTCCTTGCCCAGAAACAGCGAGGAGATCTGGGTGTGCAGGGTTTCAATGACCGCAAAGGCAATGACTGCAAAGCACAGGTCCAGCACCAGCGCAGCGTGGTAGCCTTTTTTGAGACGGTCGATCTTCTTTGCACCAAAATTCTGGGAGATATAGGGCGAGACCGCATTGCCGATGGAGACAAAGATCAGCGAGAAAACATTTTCTACCCGCATCGTTGCTGCATATCCGGCAAGCGCCTGTGTGCCAAAGGGGTTTACCACCGCCTGCACGATCATCATGCCGATGGACACGGTGGACTGCTGCAAGACCGACGGCACCGCAATGCGGAGCATGGAATACAGCTCCTGCCGATCGAACTTATTAAAGGGGCTTTTATATTGCCGCATCCGGTGCAGGAAGATCAAAAACGAAAACACCGCAGAAATGCCCTGTGCGATCAACGTGGCAAGGGCTGCGCCAAACACGCCCAAGCCAAGCCCCGCCACCATCCAGAGATCCATAAAAATATTCAGGATGGAGGAAAAGATCAGCAGACCCAGCGGGATCCTAGACTCCCCAATGGAGGTAAACATGGTGGAAAGAATGTTGTACATGAACAAAAACGGGAAGCCCACAAAATAGACCCGCAGATACAGCACCGCATCCTCCAGAATGTCGGCGGGGGTCTGTAAGCCGCTCATCATAGCACGGGAAAAGCTAAAGCCAAAAACGCCAAGGACAACGCTCAAAACCAGAAAGCTGAGCAGGGACGTTGACACGATGGTTTTCATTTTGCCATAGTTTTTAGCGCCAAAATAGCGGCTTACCAGCACACCGGCACCCACACCGGCACCCAGTGCCACGCAAATAAAAACATTGGTCAGCGCAGCACAGGCACCGACAGCCGCCAGTGCCGAGGAGCCGACAAACTGGCCGACTATGATGGAGTCCGCCATATTATAGACCTGCTGAAAAAAGCTGCCCAGGATCATTGGCATTGCAAAAACCGTCAGCGCTTTCAGCGGCGCATCTGTGATCAAATATTCATCTTTCGACATGATCTATTTCCTTTCAAGCTGTGTTTCTCTCAATTTTTTTAAATTGCTCTGGCCAAGTATACCACGCTTTTTCCCTACTGAAAAGCTCCCGCTTGCATTCTCGCAAACTGCTTTTATAACGTCCCGTTTCCCTTTCTCTCGTCTTGACAAGCCCTTTTCTTCCGATTACAATACCAAAAAGAGCCGGCGGGCGGTCTTTTTGCTGCCTGCTGCCACAATCTTCCGGGAAAGGAACTTTTTCATGGAACCAAAAACAAAACAATCTCTGCTCGTTACCGTGGTAGGGGTAACGCTTTTTGTAGCGCTGCTGCGGCTTTCTGACGTTCTGGCCTTTGCCGCAAAGCTGATAGATCTGGTACTGCCCATTCTGGCGGGCGGCATTCTGGCGCTTTTTATCAACGTGCCCATGACCGGTCTGGAAAAGCGGCTGAACCGCCTGTTCGGCAAGGCCAAAAAGCAGCCCTCGGCGAAAGCCATCCACCTTCTCAGCTTTTTCATCACCCTGCTGGGCGTTGTGCTGGTGCTGGTATTGGCGCTGACTTTGCTGATTCCGGAGCTGGTGCAGTCCTTCCACAGCCTGTATGTGCAGATCGAGGCCAATATTCCCCGCTGGACTGCCTATCTCAACGCACAGGATGCTGACATGGGCTGGCTGATGAACTGGCTGGAGGGCATCAACTGGGAGCAGCTGCTGCACAAGGTCACCGCAAGCATCGACACGGTGCTGGTCAATGCGGTAGGGGCTGTCTCTGCCACGGTGAATATCGCGATCACCGCCTCGTTTGCGCTGATCATCTCCGTCTATATGTCCCTTAGTACGGAGAGCCTCGGCCACCAAGCCCGCACGCTGGTGTGCGCCTACCTGAAGCCCGCCCACGCCGCCGGGGTGCTGAAGTTCTGCCGGCTGTTCCGGCAGTCCTTTGCAAACTTTTTAACGGGACAATGCAGCGAGGCAGTGATCCTTGGCGTTCTGATGGCTCTTGCATTTTCCGTTTTCAAGATCCCCTACGGCAGTCTGGTGGGCGTGCTCACCGCCATCTGCGCCATCATCCCCTATGTGGGTGCACTGATCTCCTGCGTGGTCAGTGTGTTCCTTGTGCTGTTGGTAGACCCTGTGCTGGCGGTGCGCTGCCTGATCGTGTACCTTGCCGTGCAGTTTGTTGAAAACCAGTTCATTTATCCCCGTGTGGTGGGCAAATCCGTGGGGCTTTCGCCGCTATACACCCTTATTGCCGCCATGATCGGCGGAAAGCTTTTTGGCATCATCGGCATTATCTTCTTTATCCCCCTGACAGCGGTGGTCATCGAGCTTGTAAAAGAGGACACCTTTCGGCGTCTGCGCGCAAAAGAGCCCCTGCAATAAAACAGCGTGCCCGGAATACCATAACCCCTGATACCCTTCCCCGGTGTCAGGGGTATTTTTATGCCGTGCAGCTGCAAAGCACGCGGTTGTTCGCCCTTTTCCATGCAAAATCCTTCAAAAAACAGCTTGAAACACTTTTGTTACAATGATACAATATGATTGTTATTTTATGGGAAAATCGGCGTATGCCCCGTGCGGACAGGCCGCGAGCGTGGGAGTTCCTGTGGGGTGTGTAAGAATCGCTAAGGTAGCACTGCGCTCCTGCACTTGCGCAGTACTGCCTTCCGAAAATGTGAGGAAAGTATTTTTATATGATGAAAAAGATCTCCCGCCGCTCCTTTTTGCAGGCTTGCAGCGTTGCAGCTGCCACGGCAGCGCTGACCGCCTGCGGCGGCGGTAAGGCTGAAACAGCTAAAAAAGACGATGCGCACGAAGCCGTCACCTTTATGGCACCTTATAAGGAGATAGAAGCCTTTATTGAGCAGGTGCACAGCGTTTACCCGGAAGTGAACATCGAGGTCGTGCCATACAGCGGCGATAACACCACCACCTGTTTGCAGAATATGTTTGCGGCAGGCGACCTGCCGGACGTCTGCACCTTGACCTACTACGACCCCCAGATCGATCTGGTCTCCGACAAACTGCTGGACCTTTCCGGCTACGATTTTACGGATAACTATGTGGAGTCCCGTCTGCAGGACGTGTTCGACAACGGTGCCATCTATCTGCTGCCCTCGGTTTACAACTGCTACGGCATCACCTACAACAAGACCCTGCTGCGAGAACACGGCTGGGAGCTGCCCAATTCTTTCGCTGAGCTGGAAGTGCTGGCTGCAAAAGCCAAGGAAGCCGGGGTCGATCTCTGCCTGCCGCAGATCCAGTATCCGGGCTACGGTTTCCAGTATCTGTGCAACATTGCAGATGCCGATTTCCTTGGCACGCTGGACGGCAGACTGTGGCAGAAGGATTATCTTTCCGGCAAGGCAAACGTCAGCAACACCCCCGGCATGATGCAGGCAATGGCGTATGTCAAAAAGTGGAAGGACATCGGGATGCTGAACGGCTCCGGCGATGCTCTTGACGACAATGTGACCCTGCAGAGGATGGCCGAGGGAAACACCCTGTTTTTGATTGGAAACACCAACGGCATTGTGGAGGCAGGCGGCAACGCCGATAAATTTGGGCTGATGCCGTTTCTCTCGGAGGACGGCACCCAGAACGTTTTTGTGCTGAATGTGAACCGCTTCTATGGTCTGAATAAAAAGCTGAAACAGAACCCCCAAAAGCTGGAAGATGCGCTCAAGGTGATGCGTGTGCTTTCCACCGTTGCAGGCACCAGCGCTCTGCAGCCCGCAACGGCGCTGAAAAGCAGCCTGTTGCCCTTCAAGGGTGCAAAGGCAGACGGCACCTACTATGCCGACATCGCCGATACCCTGAACGCAGGCAACACCGCGCCCTTTATCTATTCCGGCTGGGAAAACACCATCGTGACCACCGGCCTTAAAATGCTGGACTTCATGAAGGGCAACGCCACCATGGAGGATGTCATCCGTCAGCTGGACGAGGATCAGGACAGTGTGGTGAACAACACCCCGGATGTCATCACTACCGTTACGGAGGAGCTTTCGCAGCAGGACTGCGCCATGCTGGTGGGCCGCTGCTTTGCACAGGCTACCGGCAGCGACCTTGCGCTGGTCTCGCTGAGCACATGGATCCCCGGCAACCCCACCGAGCAGAACCACCACGGCGTAGCCGCCAAGCTGTACGCCAAGGGCATTACGGATTACGACCTTTCGGTCATCCTGCCCACCGGCTGGAACCGCACCATCCAGACCGTCACCCTGACCGGGCAGCAGATCAGCGACCTGCTGGCTTCTGGCTACGATGCCTACGGCAACGGCAAGGGCTACCCCTATGTGCTGGTAAGCCCGGTGCAGCCGGAGGCGGGCAAGACCTATCAGGTTGCCATCTGCGGTGTGAGCGACCGGCTGGCTGCCGAAGCAACGGTGACAGACAGCGGCGTGGTGGGCATGGATGCCGCAAAAACCTTCTTTGGTGCTTACACCACCATCAGCCGGGCAGACACCGCATGGAGTTGAATAAAACGGACAGGAGATACTGGATGTGAACAACAAAATCTATAAAAAGCTGTTTGTGGGCTTCGGCTTTGTCAGCATCGTGTTGATCCTGACCCTTTTTGTCATGAGCCAGACCTACATCCAAAACCTTGTCTACCACGAGCGGCTGAGCCAGATGGAAGAGGTCACCCACCAGATGTTCCACAGTCTGGAGGATGTGATCGACAACCACTGGGACGAGGTGGATGTGCAGTGTAATTATTTATACTACACCCCGCTGGAGACCGATACCGATCTCTACCGCTATCTGAAAAAGCTGTCGGAGCTTTCCAATTACCATGAAAAACAGATCGAACTGATCGCCGTGGATGCTGCCGGGCGTTATTATACCGAGTATGGCCGCACGGGTCTGCTGCGGGAAATGAACTATCTGGAAAACGCGCCGCAGCGGGTCAGCTATGTTTCCAATTCGCTGACCGTGGACGACTCCCGGATGGTGTTTCTGGAACAGCTCTCCACCCCCATCACACTGCAAAGCGGAGAGAAAGAGATCACCCTGCGCTACTTTGGTATTTCGCAGAGCATGACCCAACTGAACGATTATTTCCGCTGCGACGCCTACGAAAATAACAACAGCGTCTATGTACTGGACAACAACGGTTTCAAGCTGTTCAACGCCAATGATACCGAGCTGCTGAAGGGGCATAACGTATACACTGTGCTCTCCCAGATGTCCTATCTGCACGGTTCTTCCTTTGCAGCAGCAAAGGAGCGGCTTGCCCGCACAGGCTCCTGTTATTCCAACGCCGTGCTGGACGGGACTGAGTATTACTACGCCCTGAAGCAGATGGAAAACGCCCAGTGGACGCTGGCGTTCCTTGTTCCGGCAAAATATGTGGCCGTGAATACGCAGAAGCTGGTCAATATCGTCATGGTCGTTATTGTAGGCTTTGCAACGGTGTTTTCGATCATGGCAGTCATTGCTGGCTTGTTCCTTTTGCGGGAAAAGCAGCGACGGGAGCTGCGGGCCGAAAAAGAGACGAACCTCCGTCTGGAGCAGTATAACGTCCAGCTGACGCAGGCCAACGACGAGATGCGGCGGGCGCAGGATGCTGCCGCAGAGGCGTTACAGTCTGCCGAGCGTGCCAGCAAAGCCAAGACGGACTTCCTTTCCAACATGAGCCACGATATCCGCACCCCCATGAACGCCATCATCGGCATTACCACCCTGATGAAAAACGAGCTGCACCAGCCGGAAAAGCTTGCCGAGCATCTGGGCAAGCTGGAAAGCTCCGGTCAGCTGCTGCTGGGCATCATCAACAATATTCTGGATATGAGCCGCATCGAGAGCGGCAAGACCACCCTGCATGTGGAAAAAATGAACCTGCCCCAGCAGATCAGCCAGCTGGACAGCATCATCCGGCAGCAGGCAGGCCAGCGCAGTCAGACCTTTACGGTAAGCACCAATTTGCAGCACGAAAACGTGCTGGCAGACCCCAACCGTCTGAATCAGGTGCTGATGAACATCCTCTCCAACGCGGTCAAGTATACGCCCACCGGCGGGCACATCCGTTTGGAGGTGGAAGAGCTGCCCCGGAACGAGCACTACGCCCGGTACCGCTTTGTGGTGCAGGATGACGGCATCGGCATGAGCGCGGACTACCAAAAGACCCTCTTTGACCCCTTTACCCGTGAGGAGCGCTCCGGCACCAACAAGGTGCAGGGCACCGGCCTTGGCATGGCCATCACCAAGAGCATCGTAGACCTGATGGGCGGCTCAATCAATGTGGAAAGCGCCACCGGCAAGGGCACCCGCTTTGAGGTGGTGCTGGAATTTCCCATTGACACCAAAGCGGACACGGTGCAAAAGGCGCAGGCGCTCCCGGAGGAAGAAGAGACCACTTCTCCCCTGTCCGGCATGAAGTTCCTCTGTGCCGAGGATAACGTCATCAACGCCGAGATTCTGCAAATGCTGCTGGAAACAAAAGGCGCAAGCTGCACCATCTGCCCCAACGGTCAGGAGATCGTGGATGCCTTTGCCAGCGTGAAGCCCGGCGACTATGATATGATTTTGATGGACGTGCAGATGCCGGTGATGGACGGCTTGGAAGCCACCCGCCGCATCCGCAGCGGCGAAAACCCGCTGGGACGCACCATCCCCATCCTTGCCATGACCGCCAACGCCTTCCTTGAGGATATGCAAAAGAGTAAGGAAGCCGGCATGGACGAACACCTGTCCAAGCCTGTAGACATCAGCGCACTGGAACAGGTGGTAAAGCGCTTCCGCGTTACCCCCCCAATTAAATAGTGGAAAACCACGTTTCCGCAGATGAAACAGACAGGATGTAAATGATGGAGAAGAAGGTCAGAACGTGAATACACTTTCCGAGATCGAGGGCTATTACAAAAAGCGCGAGCGGCGGCTGATCGAAAAGCTCCACAAACAGGAAGCAGCCCTTGCCGCAGCGAATCAGAAGCTGAAACAATTGACCGAAGATCAGAAAGTATCGGAGGACGAAACAGCCCGGCAGCGTGCCGCACGGGAGCAGCAGCTCAGAGACGAGCTTTATCGGGACCCGCTGACAGAAACTTACAACCGCCGCTATTACGAAGAAGTTGTCCGTAAGTCCATCGGCCCGGCAGGAATCGCATTGCTGGATGTGGATGATTTCAAGATCTGCAACGATGCATACGGGCATTACGCAGGAGATATGGCACTGAAAACGGCGACAAAAGCCATTCAATCCTGTATCCGGGAGTCGGATCTGCTCATCCGTTACGGAGGAGACGAGTTTCTGCTGGTCTTACCCGGCATTCCGGGAGATGTTTTGCAGACCAAACTGGAACAGATCCGCACGGCCGCGCAGATGACATCTGTACCCGGCTATTCGCATTTCCGCATCTCGCTGAGCATCGGCGGAACGATACAGGCCATCACCGACCCGATGGAGAATGCAGTTCGCCGGGCAGACCGGCTGATGTATCAGGCAAAGTGCCGCAAGAATGCCGTCATGGTGGAGATTCCGGGGCGCAGCCTGGCCGCACCGGAAACGCTTTTGCAGGAAAAATCCCGGGTCCTGCTTGTGGACGACTCTAAAATGAACCGCATGATGCTGGCAGAGATTTTAGGAGATAGTTACCACGTTCTGGAAGCAGAAAACGGAAAAGAATGCATTGAAAAATTGCAGGAGGAAGCCGGAAACATTGCACTGGTTCTGCTGGACATCAATATGCCCATTATGGACGGATTTGAAGTGCTGAAAGCCATGAATGCCAACCACACCATCGAGGATACCCCGGTCATTATGATCTCCAGCGAGGACTCTGATGCGGCGATCCGGCGTTCCTATGAGCTGGGGGCGAGTGATTATGTCAATCGTCCCTTTGATGCACGCATCGTATACCGCCGCGTGACCAACACCATCAAGCTGTACGCCAAGCAGCGGCGGCTGGTGCAGATGGTCTCTGACCAGATCCGTGCCCGTGAAAACAATACGGATATGTTGGTAGGTGTACTGAGCCATATCGTGGAGTTCCGCAACGGCGAAAGCGGTCTCCATGTGCGACATATCCGTATCATCACGGAACTGCTGCTCCACCGTCTGCTGGAGATCAGCAGCAACTACTCGATCACCGCGGAACAGCAGGATATGATCCCGCTGGCCTCTGCCCTGCACGACATCGGCAAGATCGGCATTGATGAAAAAATTCTCAACAAACCTGGCAAACTGACCCCGGAGGAATTTGAGGTCATCAAGACCCACAGTATGCTGGGAGCCCAGATACTGTACGATCTGGATAATTTTTCCGAGCAGCCGCTGCTGCAAACGGCCTACGAGATCGCCCGCTGGCATCACGAACGCTGGGATGGGCGCGGCTACCCGGATGGACTGAAGGGCGACGAGATCCCCATCAGCGCACAACTGGTCTCGCTGGCCGACGTATACGATGCACTGACCAGCGAACGCTGCTACAAAAAAGCCTTCTCCCACGAAAAAGCCGTGCAGATGATCCTGAACGGCGAGTGCGGAGCGTTCAACCCGCTGCTGCTGCAATGCCTGACGGATATCCAGGCCGACCTGAAAGAAGAATTACAGCAGCACAACTGAGCAGATGCAATAAAACAGGAGAACAAAAAGCCCAAATGAAACACAGAATCTCACGCCGTGCATTTCTGCGCGGCTGCACGCTGCTGGCGGCATCTGCTGCCGTCGGCAGTCTGACTTCCTGCGGCGGAACGGACGCAACGGACAGTGATCTTCCGCAGATCCTTGTGGGAAGCGATACCTATCCACCCTATATTTATCTGAACAATGACGGCATTCCCGCCGGGATCGACGTGGAGATCGCCACCGAAGCGTTCCGCCGCATGGGGTATGCTGCCCGGTTTGAATCGATCGATTGGGAGCAAAAAACAAATCTGGTGGAAAGCGGTGCCATCGACTGCATCTGGGGCTGCTTTTCCATGGATGGGCGCGAAGAAATGTACCGCTGGGCGGGGCCTTACATGGTGAGCCGTCAGGTGGCTGCTGTGGATGCCGACAGCAGCATCCGGACACTCAGCGACCTTGCCGGCAAGACCGTCGCCGTGCAGAGCACCGGCAAGCCGGAGGAGATCTTTCTCAGCGGCTCCGACCCGCGCATCCCGCAGACGGTGGAGGTGCTCAGCATCGAAAACCGCAGCGTGCAGTACGCGCTGCTGTCCTGCGGCTATGTGGATGCCATCGCCGCCCACGAGACAGGCATTCTGCAATACATGAAGGACAATTCCGTGGAGTTCCGCATTTTGGAGGAACCGCTGCTGGTCACCGGGCTGGGCATCGCCTTTGCCAAAAACGACAGCCGCGGGCTGGACACCCAGCTGAACGCGGTTCTTGCGCAGATGCGCACAGACGGCACGCTGAAGCGGATCATTGGCCGATACCTTGAAAATGCTTCGCAGTATCTGGAGGTGGACACCATTGGCGCGTAAAAACAGAACCACCCCGGATAAAAGGAGATGGGAGGGCTATCTGATCGTCGGCGTGCTCCTGATGATCGGTGTGACATTTCTTTCCGGCTGGCGGGCAATGCGCACAGCGGAGGAACGCTTTTGCCAGACCCTTGAGTTTGTCAAATCCCAGTCCACCAGCTTTGAAAAGTACAATGATACCGTTGTTGCCAAAGCGCTCCGCCGCGCAGCGGTAGCGGTGCATCAGCTGGCACAGGACCCTGCGCTCGATTTTTCCGATCCGCAGTGCCTGAACAAGCAGGTGGAGACGCTTTGGCTCACAGGGATCTCGGTTCTGGCCCCGGACGGTACGCTCCTGTGCGAATCCACAACAAACGGCATCGGCTATGCTCGGTTTGGAGAGCAGCTCAAAAATGATACCGTTCTGGACGTTTCTTCTCACCCGCAAAAGACCTACCTGAAGCGGGTCCTGCTGGAAGATGGGTCTGCTGTGGATGTTGCGGCACACAGG
>OHSH01000519.1_pt1 | contig 17382 bp, 19 predicted proteins | sample 1578611 | NCBI WGS metagenome assembly OHSH01 (sample SAMEA3879576, study PRJEB24766) | human gut metagenome | biome: human-associated habitat; feature: feces | place: USA | collected 1985/1987 | reverse complement strand
GTTTTGCGGAAAAACGCAAATCCCTTCGACACTTTAGATAAAAAGCCACGGATGCGGTTCATTGTTCATTATCCTTTCTTTATAAATGTGGTCTATATGCTGTGCATCCTTCTCATACGAACCATTTGATGGCACATTTATCTTATCCAACGCAGCAACATACATTTCTTTATTAAACTTCACTCTTCTTCGCATTTTCCGCTCCACCTCCTGTTACTGTTCAGATAAGATTTTTCCCATCTTTTTTCTGCCTCTGCTAAGACGCATATATACTGATGTTTCTTTCAATTTAGTCATAATTGATATTTCTTTCACGGAATAACCTTCATAATAATACAGATACAGCAGAATCCGGTATTTTGGTTCCAGCGACTCCAGTGCCAGCCACACAACATTTTCCATATGGTTTTCCGATGCAATACCCGGTTCCGGCATCTCTTCGAGTGTACCGCAATGTTTCCGCTCATAACTTTTCAGTACATCTTTGCACTGATTTTTCGTTGCGGTCAGAATCCATGCCGTTTCATGATCTGTGTCCCGGAAACTTATTTTTTTCTCCCAGACTTTCAGAAATACCATCTGTACCATGTCTTCAGCATCACTTTGGCTGCCCAGCATAACCAGCGCCAGTCTATAAACACGATTCACCTGTCGGTTATATAATGCCTGAAAATCTTCCATTGGAGTGTCATTTGGTTTTTTCATGCCTGCCCTCCTGTTTCCAACTATTATATACACGATTCATCATGGGGAAATATCTTTCAGAATAAAATTTTTGAATAATTTCAGATAATAAAAAAGACAGCTTCGAACGCTGCCTTTTAGGAGAAGGTATTTTTACTATGGGGTATAGCAAAAACTATATAATGTATTGGGGGGTTTTTACGGTTATTATAATATCACGGTTATAACGATAAGTGTTCACAAATTGCATAAAAATCGCGGTTTGTTTTTATGCAATTTGTATAGTTCTTTAGTCATATTCAATATTTTTCATATAGTCATTCTGCATAAAAGCATAGCTATTTTTTAAACATTATGTTCAACTGTTGTTTTGCTGTCCTCGTCAAACAGTGCTTCAAACTCATCTCTTGTGATTTTCTCCTTCTCAAGAAGAAGTGCTGCACATCTGTCAAGCACATCGCGGTACTCTGCTATCATGCTCTTTGCCTTGTCGTACGACTCGTCGATGATGCGCTTTACCTCGACATCGATTGCCGATGCTATGCCCTCGCTGTAGTTCTTTGCATGGGCGAGGTCTCGTCCGATGAAGACCTCCTCCTCATCATCGGCATAGCAGATAAGGCCGATATTGTCTGACATACCGTATTTGGTAACCATCTCGCGCGCAAGCTTTGTAGCCTGCTTGATGTCCTGTGATGCACCTGTGGTGATATCGTCAAACACAAGTTCCTCTGCGACACGACCGCCTAAGTCTACTACGATTTCCTGAAGCATACGTCCCTTTGTGTTGAACATCTCATCCTTCTCAGGCAGAGGCATGGTATAGCCTGCTGCGCCTGCTCCTGTAGGGATAATTGAAACTGTGTATACTGGTCCCACATCCGGAAGCAGATGGAAAAGGATTGCATGCCCTGCCTCGTGGTAGGCTGTGATGCGCTTTTCCTTGTCAGAGATGATACGGCTCTTCTTCTCAGCTCCGATACCAACCTTGACGAAGGATTTTCTGATATCATCCTGTGTGATATATTCTCTGTTTTCGCCCGCTGCACGGATTGCTGCCTCATTCATCAGATTCTCAAGGTCTGCACCTGTGAAGCCTGCTGTAGTCTGTGCAATCTGCTTTAAGTCTACATCCTCTGCAAGAGGTTTTTTCTTGGCATGGACACCTAAAATTTCTTCTCTGCCGCCCACATCCGGTCTGCCTACTACAACCTTTCTGTCGAAACGTCCCGGACGCATGATAGCAGGGTCAAGTATATCCACACGGTTTGTGGCTGCCATGACGATAATGCCCTCATTGACACCAAAGCCATCCATCTCGACAAGCATCTGGTTCAATGTCTGCTCACGCTCGTCGTGTCCGCCGCCCATTCCTGTGCCACGGCGTCTGGCTACTGCATCAATCTCATCGATAAATACAATACAAGGCGCATTTTTCTTGGCATCCTCAAACAAATCTCTCACTCGTGAGGCTCCGACTCCGACGAACATCTCCACGAAATCAGATCCTGAAATGGTGAAAAACGGTACCCCTGCCTCTCCGGCTACTGCCTTGGCAAGGAGAGTCTTACCTGTTCCCGGAGGTCCTACAAGAAGGACACCCTTTGGGATTCTTGCTCCAAGTCTGGTGTATTTTCCCGGATCACGAAGGAAATCAACTATCTCCGCAATCTCCTCCTTTTCCTCCTTTAAGCCTGCTACATCGGAAAACTTGATATGGTTCTCCTCCTGTGTGGTGAGCTTCGCACGGTTCTTGCCGAAGTTCATCATCTTGCCACCGCCGGCCTGTGCTGCTGCGTTGTTGTTCATCACTGCAAAGAGTATGAACATGGCTCCGAATACCAAAAGATACGGAAGCAGTGTCATAATCCAGCTCTCAGCCGGAACATCCGCAACTGTATAGTCGGTGTACCCTGCTTTTGTCATGGTCTTTTCGATATTGTTTACATCTGATACATAAAGCACCTTTGATGTGCCATCCTTGAACTTCACCTCAAGACTTCCTGTCGGTATCTCCCTGTTTTGCACTACCTTTACGCTCTTCACCTGATTCTTGTCAAGATCCTTCTCGAACTGACTCTGTGTGTAAGAGTTTGATGTAGCCCCGGCGCTCAGCCAGTACCAGATGCAGATTACTGCAAATACAATGATAATGTATACGCCTATTCCACGCATACCGCTTTTTTGTTTATTCAATTTACTTCTCCTTTTTATTTTATTTCGCCCTCGACGAAGCCGATGTAAGGCAGATTTCTAAACCTCTGATCATAGTCAAGGCCATAGCCTACCACAAACTTATCAGGAATCACAAAGCCCACGTAGTCTACATTTACATCATCAACCACACGGCGCTCAGGCTTGTCCAAAAGTGTACAGATTGTGAGACTCTTCGGGTTTCTTTTGGCAAGGAGCTTTGAAAGCCTGCTAAGAGTATTTCCCGAATCAATGATATCTTCTATGATGATGACATTCTCTCCCTCGATAGAATGCTCAAGGTCCTTTTTAATCTTGACATCGCCTGATGACTCTGTGCCTGAGCCATAGCTGGATACCGACATGAAATCCATAGTCATAGGCAAGTCAATTCTCTTTGCAAGCTCAGTGGTAAAGAATATTGAGCCCTTGAGTATGCAAATGAGATATACTGACTGTCCCCTGTATTTTTCTGTGATTTGCGCTCCAATCTCTGCAATACGCTTATTGAGCTGCTCCTCTGTCAGGTAAACCGAAATATCATATTTTTTTGAAAAATCCATTTTGTTTTCCTCCGTAAAATGTGATCTTAAGTACTTTTCCTGTCTGTGGTGTGACAAGTGCGCTGCAGCCGGATCTGTATCCGATAATGGCATGCACCAGCGATTCATGGGCTATGAGCCATAGCCCCGCTCTCTGCTGTGCAGGAATTTTATCACCTGTAAATACCTGCTTCAGCTTCTTATGATGGCCCTCGTCATCCACAATTATATAGTCACCGGCTTTTCTTGTTCTTATTTCAAAGCCTTTCTTCATCTTATCATAATCAAACCATTTCGTATATGGTTTTTTGGGAATTTCGTCCATTTTACCATTAAAATCTTGTATACAAAGTGTGACATATGAGCCATCTGCCGAAAGCCTGATGGTTTTTTGCTCTCCCGTGGCACTCAGTGCCTCAAGCTCTTTTTGCGTAATGTGAATTTCTTCTTTTTCATCGTCACACCTTCCGGCGAAGAGTATCACCTCGCCAAATGATTTTTCCGCAATAATGCCATACGGCAGATTGATTTTTCTGCCCGACTGCTGCCCTGCAAGCTTCACAAGTGCACCGATATGCGTGCTCGTGATGTCCTTGAGCCGCCCTGATGCCAGATGTATACACTCGCGTGCCACTCCGCTTTTTAATGCCGGATGTAGACTCTCAAAGCGACTGATTTCAAGTATCACCCTGCCTTCTTTTTTTGAAACCATGCTGTCGCACGCCTCTTTTAGCTGCTGCTCGTAAAAATCATTCATCACCGCAAGCTGTCCTGCACTCTCATTGATATGCTCAATCGCCCTGTCATTAATCTGCAAAAGCAGTGGAAACACATCATGGCGCAGCTTATTTCTGGAGTAGGCTGTGTCAGTGTTTGTGGCATCGGTGACAAAAGCCTGTCCGTTTTCCTTTAGATATTCCTCTATCTGTGCGCGTGTTGCTGATAAAAGCGGCCTGATATAGGTGACACCGTTCTTCACGGAAACCGGATGCATGCCGGCGAGTCCCTTCGCTCCGCTTCCGCGAAGCATCTGAAAAAGAACTGTCTCCGCGTTGTCCTCCATATGGTGCGCAACTGCAACGACTGCCTGCCTGCTGTTACCCTGCTTTTGGTCTGATGCATCGGCAGTTTCGCAAGGATATCTGCCAGCCTCCTCTTCAAACGCCTCATAGCGCAATATCCTGGCGACTTCCTTTTCAAACGCTTCATAACGCAATATCCTGGCGGCCTCCTCCAGTCCGAGTCCATGACTTTTTGCATATTGCGGTACGTCCACAGAATGCACATGGCACGGTATGTTAAGCCTCTCGCAAAGGTCTGACGCAAACCTCGCATCCTCCCTGCTCTCGGCTCCTCTGATGCCATGCTCCACATGTACTGCCTCCAACGCAAAATCAAGCTCATTTGCGCACTGTCTTTTTATCTCATTTAACACCAGCAGAAGGCAGACCGAATCCGCACCGCCCGACAGCGCAACAAGCACCGTGCTGTGATTTTTTATCATTTTGTTTTCCAGAATATATTCTTTTGTCCGTCTAATCATTATTTTTCCCAGATTCCTATTGCAACTACAGTCATATCATCCATGGCGTATCCACCTGTGTCAAGCAGCACCCTGTCCAGAATTTCCTGCGCCATCACGCCTGCATTGTCACTTTTGACGCCTGCGATGATATCCATAAGCTTCCCCTGTCTGTCCTTTACATGCAGATATTCTAGCACACCATCCGTTACCATGACAAGGAAATCGCCACTTTGAAGTGTATTTTTTGAATGTTTGCTCTCCTGCCAGACATCGACCCCTGCCGGGAGTGATTCATTTTCTATAACACTTACTTTTTTCCCTGATTTGATAAATGACGGTGCAGCGCCTGTTTTGGCCAGCTCAAGCTCACCTGTGTACATGTCTATCGTGGCAAAATCAACCGTGGAATAGGACTCCTCGCCCGCCGATATGACCATGGCAGAGTTCATCAGCTTTAGGGCACTTTCCCTGCTAAAGCCGGCCTCCAAAAGCTTTTCAAGCAAATCCACCACCAGTGTGCTCTCGGCCTGCGCCTGCTTGCCCGAGCCCATGCCATCAGATACACATACATGATACATGCCATCATCCAGCTGAAACATGCTGCAGCTGTCGCCATTTGCCTGAGAGCCGGTCTTTTTTTTGGTCGCCACCCCCGAAAGTGCATAGAACTGATTCTCCTCGTAAAGCACAATAGATGTCCTCTCATCGGATATTATTGAAACTGTCCCATGTGCCTGCCTGAGCTTCACTCCCATGGCGCGTGAAACCGCCTGCACATACTTTGAAATTTCAATCCCGCCATCTATCTTGGTGCAGACATCTGCCTTTATACATACCTGCTGCCTTGCGTTCTCATAAATATGGGCATTTTCCACCTGTATACCAGCCTCTTTTGTATATACATAAACTCTTGTAAGACGCAGCCTTCTTTTTTTATCAATACATTTTTCAGCCCTGCACCAGCTATCCATGAGCTCTGCCATAGCGTCAAGCTGTGCGGCTATGACGCGTCTGTTTTCTGTGAGACGCCTGTACCAGGCTTCATTTAGCTCAATACGGGCAAATGCCTCTGTGGCGGCTTCCACCATGCGCGTATAGTGCGGGCAGCCATCCACATATCTGTTTTGCACAATTTCCTCTGTTTTCATACGTTTGCGCACTGCATCAGCAAGCATTTTTATACTGTCGGAAATCGAAGTCCCGCTTGTCCAGCACACACTGCAACCCTCACAGCATGCACAAAGTCTCCCTGTCACCTCAAGCTGTATTTTCTCACTCTCATCAGGGATTTTATCTGCCGTACATTTTACAGCCATGACGTTTGCAGTCGAAATAATGCCTGAAAGTCCTGAAACTGCTGTGGCAAATGCCTCCTCCCTGTCGGGCAGGAGTCCTGCTATGACCGGGTTTTCATTGTGCTCAAGAGCCCTTAAATATTCGCATGCTCTGCAAAGCACAAAGGCCATCGAAAACACAACAAGGCTCTCTGCTACCGACAACACTATCTCATCCGTATACGGCTTTCCCAGAAATGTTACCGACAGATTCATCACCGCCGTGGCACAAGCTGCTACAACGGCTGTTGTCAGACATCCGTTTTTACTGCTTTTTCTCACAAATAGCCTTTCCCCAAAGTAAATCACCGCAATAATAAAGAGATACTTACATATCGACGGTATCGATATAAAGTATCCCATTCCAATAATTAATCCTATGTAAAAAATAATCGTATGCCCACTGCTCAGACAATAAACTCCATACACTGCAGGTATCAGCGGATAACAATCCATCACACACACCAGTGTGGATGCAAATGCCATAAGCCCCCACACAGCCTTTTTTAAATTTGCACGCCTCATCTTTTTGCCTCCATCTTTTTTCAACGATTATATGTGGTCAAAAATGAAGGTTTTGACGAAAAAGCGCAACTATATCTTCAAAAATTATTTGTCCTTTTCCTTGAAGATTATTTCATTGTCATACGCAAGCCCCAGCTTGCTCTTTGCTATATCCTCTATGTACTGGTCACTCTGCATATACTGCTGCATGCTTTCTATCTCATCAGCACGCTCCGATTCTTTAGTATACTGCTTCTCAAGCTCCGCTTTTTGTGCGGCATATGTAGATTCCTTCTGCTTTAGCTGCACAACCTGGACTACCATAACCACAAGAAATGCTATAACTATGATGGAAACACTTAAAGTTCCGCCCCTTCTCTTTGCACGACGTTTACTCATTATTCCTCCTTAGGTGCTTATCTGAATATCCTGCCAAACATTTTATCTTTCTTTCCGGTCACCTCCGGTACCTTCGAATACGTAATCATGTCTATCTCACCTTCTATATCGGCTTCTCCCTTCTCAAGGTTTAGCCTGTTTACGTGAAGATCCTTGCCCTTTAGGTCAAGCATGCCCAGCTCCGTCTCCAAAAGTATCTCTCCCACATCAAAGGAGAGCACATCCAAAATGCCTGTAAAGCTGCCTGTTCTGCGATTATTCAAGATAAGCTTATGACTCTTTGTGCCTGATATTTCTTCCATTTCCTGTCCCTCACATAATTTTTAATATGCTCCATAGACAGCCGCACATATACATGCCATCTGTGGAATCGCATATGTAAATATATGCCGGGATTCATGAAAATATAACCTATATATACTCAAAAAGATCTTTTGCTTCTTCCTTCTTTGTTGTGTCAAGGAGATTTAACACCTTAACCTTGACTGTCTTTTGTCCAAATGCTATCTCTATTATGTCTCCGACCTTGACATTTACAGATGCCTTTGCCGGTCTGCCGTTTACTGTGACACGGCCTGCGTCACATGCCTCATTTGCCACTGTACGTCTCTTTATCAGACGCGATACCTTCAAAAATTTGTCTAATCTCATTGTTACCTCTGTGTCTTACCTATAATAAATCAATTCATAACCATTACCCTGATTTTAGTGGATATAGCCAAAAATGGGCGGAGCCTTAAAGGCTTCACCCATTCTTCTACTCCGTGATAGTCTAACTTATTAGTTAAGAGAATCTTTTAAAGCCTTTCCAGCCTTGAACTTAGGAGCCTTAGATGCTGCAATTGTCATCTCAGCGCCAGTCTGTGGATTTCTTCCTGTTCTTGCTGCTCTCTCAGATACCTCGAAAGTACCGAATCCAACTAACTGGATCTTCTCACCTTTCTTTAACTCCTCTGCAACAACATCTGTGAATGCCTTTAAAGATGCCTCTGCATCCTTCTTTGATACTCCGGCCTTCTCTGCCATAGCTGCAACTAAATCTGCTTTGTTCATGATAAAATTCCTCCTCTGGATTTTCATAATTTATATAATTCGAGCTGTATTCCCAAATTACCTACAAGAATATATATACTTGTTTTTATGGGGTTTGTCAAGGAAAATGCGCTATTTCCTAGGCTTTTATGTACTTTTACCATTCTTAAAACCTTACTTTGAACTTAATAAAGAGGTTAATGTTGAAAGATAATCGGATATGTCCTTATTTGTCAGACTATTTTTGGAACTGTCAGAGGATTTATTGTTGGTTCCCCGTGATGAATTTGTACTCTGCGAGCTGCCGGTGGTGCTGCCCTGAGATGTACTTTGATTGTCCTTCTCATCAGCCCTCTCTGAGGCTGTCTCGGAAGGTGTCTGTGCGGTGGCTTGTGAACTGCCAGTGCTGTTAGTTTTGGTACCTGATGAATCGTTTGCAGAGCTGTCCGTATCGTCATTTATCGTAATCTGTATGGTGGCCTCCTTTGAGTTCACGTAAAGCGTCCTCGTCCAGGTGTCATAGCCATCGGCTGTTACCTTAAGCGTGTGTTTTCCGTATGTTATCTCAACCGGGCTCGTATAGTCGATTTCACTGCCATCGACATATATTTTTGCTCCCTGCACGTCAACCTCGAAAAGGATGCTGCTCTTTTTAGGACCCTCACCCTTTAAATCATTTAAATTTACCTTTGTAGTCTCGCCTCTTTTTATCTCAATATCCGTGCTGCCTCCCCAGCCGTTGTTGGCCACAGCGAGCGTATAGCTGCCCTCCGGCACATCAAGCGACATATCCTTAGTGATTTCTGCAAATATCCTGTCTCCGAGCTGCAAAAAGCTGCCCTCAAACAGCGATGTATTGCTAAGCTGCAGTGTGCCGTGCCCTGTTGTGACAGAAATTGACACTATATCCTTGTCAATCCCGACAACAGCCAGCTTATCCTGCGCCGTGAGGCTGTCAGTATCTACGACATCCGAGCCTGAAAATATCATGGTGCGCTCACCCAGCCTGTAGCTGCTATTTCCGATTTCAAGCACGCTCTTATTCTTATCCACAGAAAAATTGGTCACTGCGTCGTTTGTCCACACCTTATCGGATTTTTGTATCCGCTTTGCCTTGCCGTCTGAATCTGCCCCTGATATGTCAACCACATCACCCTGATGTATGTCTGAAACTGACATGTGATTGCCATATTTGTCAAAAAAGCCGGTGGTCAGCCCATAGTAATACTGATACTGCACTCCTGTCGAGTAATTGTATACCCTGATCGTCTCGTTGGCACTGTTTATGTCCGATACTATGAGAATATCTGAACTTTTCTTAACGGACTTTCCGTTTTCCTCCGCAGCAGCTTTCAAACCGGACTGCGTGCTTTCTCCCACGGCCTCCGTCGTATCATTCATGCTGTTATAGAATTTTTTTACACCATCATCCGTGTCCTGTTTTCCACATGCTGCAAGTGACAGCACAAGCATGCATACTATGCAAAATAATCTTTTAAATTTCTTCATCTGTATTTCCTTTAATAGCTGGCTTTAAACGTTTTTCTACAATAATAATATATCGTATAGTCATTTACTTTTCAATTAAATTCACTATATATATGCATTACTGCTTACACTATGGCTTGCAGGGCATGCAGATACTCCTCGCGCTCCCCGCTTAGCTGTATGAGCTGTGCAAGCTTATCCACATCACGGTCGCATACCCATGACTTGCGCGAGTTGCTATAGTGATTGCAGAGCTTACAAAATTTTTCAGGAAACAAAAGCAGTGCTTGAAGCAGTCTCATTGATGTATCATCAAGACTTCTTACGCTGCAATAGCTGTCAAGAATTGCATCTGCAACCGCTGTATCCCAGTGATTTTTTTCGAGCATCTTGCGCATGTACTCCGCAAGATCAGTTTCCGGATATCCCGGATGCATGGTCTCGAAATTGACAGGAAGCCATCTTCCGGACTGTGTATACACGACATTGTGCTGGTTGAAGGCTCCGTGACAGTATATCGGAACCGACGTTTTACTATTTTCCAGCTCACACAATATTTCCGCCGATTTCTGCCCCTGCTCTAAGAATCTCTCATAGCATTCATAAAACAGATGCTCAAAAGCATTTGTCTTGCTGCGACGCAGTATGTAGTTTTTAAGCTTTACTATCTGCGCACATTTGCGCTGAGCTTTTTCATGCAGGCTTTCTACCTCGATATCCGAAGGCAGCGGATACTTTTCCAATATATTGTGCAGCTGCGCTAATGCCCTGCTGCCGCCACGCATATCATCTATGCTGTCCGTGCTGCACTCTCTGCCTGCTCTGTAATCCTTCAATATGTATGCGTCCTCACAGTTATCTCGCGATATGATACACTGCTCCTTTGTCTGTGATATCTGCTCCACATCCATACCGTTTCTCTGGATAAATGCCAGCGTATCCCGCAGGGTGCATGCCCTTTGCTCATGCCCTCTGTACGGCACGAGCAGCTTCTGCCCGATGCCTGTATCACATATATATGCTCCTCTGCCCTTTATTATCCTGCTTACTGTAAGCTCATATTTTTCCAAAGCCACTTCCGGCTGATTATACAAAAAAATCCCCCCTCATATGATTAATGCATCATAACTATTCAGATGCTTTTTAATCATATGAGAGAGGTTATTATTTTATTCGCAAGCTCTTTAAGTTTTTGTGCTTCATTGAGCGATGGGTCATCAAGCACCTGCTCATAAAGCCTGTCCAGGATATCGCCAAGCTTCGGTCCCGGCTCTACCCCCATTTTAATCAGGTCGCTGCCATTTATTTTCATTTCCTTTTTGGATACACACTGGTGGTCTGCGAGGATTTTCCTGTATACGCGCTCATATTCTGCGATGTATTCAAGCTTTTCTGCGCGCTTATACATGCTCTGTCCGAGTGTATCGGCTCTTTTCACCTCAAACAACAGCGGAAAAAGCTCTGTTCCTATGCGGCTCATGGCACGCCTTACATTGCGCTCCGTGATGGCCGGACGGTCATCATGCTCTTTTACGAGCTTACAGCAACAATCTGTAGTCCTGTTATCAAACTTAAGGCGCCTGAGTATCTTTCTTGTCATATCAGCTCCCACAACCGGATGCTTCTTGAAATGATTCTGGCCTTCCTCGTCTGTCGTAATGCACACAGGCTTTGCCACATCATGAAGCAGCATGGTAAGCCTTAGGATTTTGTCCGCTCGCACATGCTCTAAGGTATGAAGTGTATGCTCGCCGACACTGTACATATGGTGCTTATTGTGCTGAGGTGTCTGCATCATCACATCAAACTCCGGCATGAATACCGCTGTGAGTCCAAGCTCATACAGATCTCTCATCATCTGCGGATGGTCTGATGTCAGAAGCTTCACAAGCTCCACCTGGATTCGCTCTGCGCTGACCTTTGACAAGGCAGGGGCAAGTTCTTTTATGGCTGCTTTAGTCTGTGCCTCTATATCAAAGCCAAGCTGGGCTGCAAATCGCACCGCACGAAACATCCTGAGTGCATCCTCACTGAACCTGTCGTGCGCACAGCCCACACATCTGATCACATGTGCTTTTAAATCTCCTATGCCGTCAAATTCATCGACAAGCCCTGCCCTGTGATTATATGCCATAGCATTGATTGTGAAGTCGCGCCTCTCTAAGTCGAGCTTCAGATTGGAGGTAAAGGTGACCTCCTTTGGATGGCGTGCATCCTCGTACTCTCCGTCTATCCTGTAGGTGGTGACCTCATAGCCCACATGCTCCAGCATGACCGTGACTGTGCCATGCTGGATACCTGTGTCTATCGTATGGTCAAATATCGCTTTGACCTGCGCAGGCTTTGCAGATGTGGTGATATCCCAGTCCTGCGGTGTCCTGCCAAGGAGACTGTCACGCACGCATCCACCTACCGCATATGCCTCAAAGCCATGCTCGTAGAGCGTGTCTATTATGAAGTTGACATTCTGCGGTAAATCTATGCGCATCGTTTAGTTCTCCTTTTTTAATATGCCTTACCCCAGTATACGAGCTTATGCGCCGGCTTTCCACAGCATACGCATACGTCGGAAATCTGCTCCTGGTCACCAAATGGCATACAACGGCTTGTAACTGTTGTGTCCTCTTTGATTTTGTTCTCGCAGGCCTCGTCTCCACACCACATAGCACGGATAAAGCCAGGCTTTGTCTCTGCGATTGCCTTGAACTCATTGTAGTCGTGTGCATCGTTTATATGGCTTGCAAGGAATGCCTTTGCCTTCTCTAGCATGTCATTCTGCATTGTCTCAAGTACCTCTGCGAGCTTCTCATTGACCTCATCGAGTGAGACAACGATTTTCTCTCTTGTGTCTCGGCGGACGATAACGCACTGGTTTTTCTCGATATCCTTTGGTCCAATCTCGATACGTGTTGAGATTCCCTGAACCTCCTGTGCTGCGAACTTCCAGCCAGGTGTCTTGTCGGTTGCATCGATTTTCACGCGGAAATCCTTTGAGAGCTTGTCCTTGAGGTCGTATGCCTTGTCAAGGACGCCGTCCTTCTGCTGCTGGATTGGAATAACCATAACCTGTGTTGGTGCAATCTTTGGTGGAAGCACGAGTCCTGAGTCATCTCCGTGAACCATGATGATAGCTCCGATAAGACGTGTTGAAACGCCCCATGATGTCTCATGACAGTACTGTAATTTATTGTCCTTGTCTGTGTACTGGATGCCGAAGGCCTTAGGGAAGCCGTCACCAAAGTTGTGTGAGGTTCCTGACTGGAGTGCTTTTCCGTCATGCATGAGTGCCTCTATTGTGTATGTAGCCTCTGCCCCGGCGAACTTCTCCTTGTCTGTCTTTCTTCCCTTTACCATAGGGATTGCAAGATATTTCTCACAGAAATCCGCATAGATGTTTAACATCTGTACTGTACGTGCCTCTGCCTCCTCGGCTGTTGCATGAACAGTATGTCCCTCCTGCCATAAGAACTCTGATGAGCGGAGGAATGGACGTGTTGTCTTCTCCCAGCGCACTACTGAGCACCACTGGTTATACACCTTTGGAAGGTCTCTGTGTGACTGTACTGTTTTGCTGAAAAGCTCGCAGAAAAGTGTCTCTGATGTAGGTCTTACTGCAAGTCTCTCCTGAAGTGTCTCAAGTCCGCCCTGTGTGACCCATGCGACCTCAGGTGCAAAGCCCTCTACGTGATCCTTTTCCTTCTGGAGCAGGCTCTCCGGAATGAACATTGGCATGTATACATTCTCTACACCTGTCTCTTTGAACATTGCATCGAGATTTTTCTGTATATTCTCCCAGATGGCATAACCATTGGGCTTAAAGATCATACATCCCTTTACAGATGAATAATCCATCAACTCTGCTTTCTTCACAACGTCTGTATACCATTGTGTGAAATCTTCCTCCATGGAAGTGATGGCCTCTACTAATTTTTTCTCCTTAGCCATTGCTTTTCTCCTTTTTTATTGAAATATTCTATGATATACAGGGCTTTTATGTCTCATCACGCCCCTGCACCACGCATAATCTGTTACTGTCACATAATGTATAAACAATAACGATAATTTTACTAACATATATTATTCCATAAGCGAGCTGATGTCAATAAGCCTGAAAACTTGTTCTGCGGTATTTTTCATGTTTTTTTGAGCATTTTTGATATCCATAGCCTCATTAAGCGTTGTTGCTCCTCTTATAATAGGGAAAAACGCATCTATGCCTTCTTTATTACATGCCACTGCATCGTCAGTGACACTCCCTGCTAGTGCGATTACTTTACAGCCGTTTTTTCTGCCTGCTTTTGCCACTCCGACAGGCACCTTTCCCATGGCGCTCTGTCCATCAAGCCTGCCCTCTCCGGTCACTACGATATCGGCATTTTTCAGTTCCTTGTCAAGCTGTATTGCGTTTAGCACTATATCTATGCCGGATTTAAGCTCCACGTTCTCAAGTCCAAAAAGAAACGCAAAGCCAAGACCTCCCGCAGCGCCTGCTCCCGGTGTCTCGCTAAATCTTTTTCCCGCATACTCCTCAACACAGTCTGCATACTGTCTCATCATTTTATCCATCTGTGCCTTTTCATGCTCCTGTACGCCCTTTTGCTTTCCAAAAATGTATACGCAGCCCTGCTCTGTGCACAGTGGATTAGTAACATCACATGCTATTTTGAAATGACACTGCTTTAATTCTGCAGGAACCTTGTCAGCCTTGATCTTTTTTACCCTTGCAAGCGAGCCAAATACCGGTGGAAGAATATTGTCATCATCATCATAAAACTCATAGCCGAGCGCCGACAGCATTCCTATGCCACCCTCAGTGGTTGCGCTTCCGCCTATTCCGATTATGAAATTCCGACAGCCCTTGTGCACGGCATCCAATATCATCTCTCCCACACCCAATGAGGTCGCTTTCCATGGATCAGGTTTACCTTCAACAAGTGTGATTCCTGATGCTTCTGCCATTTCCATAACAGCCGTATCATCCTCAAGTACTCCATATGTTGCGTGCACCTTTTGTCCCATCGGTCCTGTTACATCAACATGTTCATATGTGCCATTCATGCCCTCTACCAAAGCGGTTACTGTCCCCTCGCCACCATCTGCAAGTGGTCTGACCACCACATCTGCTTTCGGCATTGCCGCCAATATGCCTTCTTTGCATGCCATCCCTGCCTGCATGCTTGTCATGCTTCCTTTGAATGAATCAATTGCTACTACAACCTTCATTTTACCATTCCTCTATTTTTGTTTATATTCTTCTATTCTATATTTCATTTTTCTTCACCTACAGACTCTGTTACATTTGCAGAATAGCCACTCGGATCCTCATACATCACCGGATTACTGCTACAGTGAGCATACAGATTCAGTCCATCATTATAGATCACATCTTCCTGCGTGAACCGTCCGATACCCGTATTGTAATAACGTGCACGCAGATAGTAAAGTCCCGTCAGGTCATCCTCAATCTGTGCATTATACCTTAGACGATTCGGGATGTTTTCCTGTCCTGCAATCCTTTGACCAAACGCATCATACTGGTAATCATTCTGTATGCTTCCGGCTGCATCCAATACGATGGAACATTATTAAATATAGTCTTTCATAATGTTCCAAGCCCTTTTTACTTCGTCATTATATTTCTCATTCAACTGATTTCTTAATTGAACATCTGCATCATAAATAATGAAATCGCTTAACCCGCCTCTCGAAGCAAACAGTTTACTATAGCTTTCTATCAGATATTTCATTTTTTCACCATCGCTCTCATCCGAGTCAATACAATTAACTTGTCCCATAAGAATTCTTAATATCCCGTTATATTGTCCATATCCATATTTTTGTACCATTTTGCCAATCTCTATATACGCCTCTCGCAACTGCAAAAGCGCTTCATTTCTTATCATTCTTCTATCTCCAATCTATTGTAACGGTGTTTTTCCTACAACTTCAAAAGTCCATGGTGCATCTATATAGGTTTGCATAACATTACATCCTCCCACATATACTCCACCTTGCGGTCCGACTGATCCTGTATAAATAGTAGTACCCTTTGGTACTTTAATCGCATATACATTATCTATATAAGAGCTTGGCTCACTCGTAAACCATCTTCCATACGGATTTTGAGCATTACCTGCTCAATACATTATTCTATCTTCCTGTAATACTTCCATATTGTATCTGCCACCATAGAAATTCTTTGCAGGTTGATTAGGCATTTCTGCTAACGGTCCTGGATTTTCAATCATATTATATTGATAATTAGCTATATCACCTGACCAATATATAACAGTTGTACTACCACTCTCTACAACTTCTGCAACATCATCTAGCTTATTCACTTCTACATTACTTAAAGCTTTTTCACCTAAGGCAATGTCATCTGAGTTCTTGAATATCGTTGTATGGCTTAGTTCTTCAATATCCGTCTTTCTCGCTACATCTCCGATTTCTGATACGGAACTGTTCGCTGGGTTTCCTGATATAACTTCTTCTACCATATTGCTTCCCAACATTGCCAATATATGGCTGTCTGTACTTTGATAGATTGCATCACAAGCTTTATCTTCTGCTACATTCCCAATCAATATCCTTCCAGCATCTACGGCGATAGTTTATAAATCCGTGAACTTCACGGATTCAGGTAAATGACAAAAAGCTATTATTAATCTCTGTATGTCATTCACTTCGTGAACAGACAGAGATTAAAATAGCTTTTTGAGTTAAGGGTTTTGGAGTCCTAAAGTATAACCATAATTAAATATCATTATACGGATTTTTTTCAAGTATTTCATTAATCTCTTCATCTTTCCTTTTTAAAAAATCCTCACCAAATAAAGCAAATATTTTTTTTTCTTTCTCAAAGAGTGGTCTTCGGAAATCTTTTCCTTTCTCTTGATTATTCATGGCATACTTCATAGTAATATTTGTTGATAATATATTTAAAGCATACCACAATACTTCTCGTTCGTCATTTACAACTATATCACTTCTTATCTTCCCCTTTTCTGCATAAAGAATATGATAATTTGAATTTGTACTAAAAATGTATGTTCCCTCAGCACTATTATCATCCCCTTTTTCGAAAAAAACATTACTGTATGAAATCTCATCTAGTTTATCATTAATTTCACTCATAATATATTTTTGCAGTTCATTTGTTGTTAACATAGTTTTTCACCTCTCTCTATTTATTTTGGCACTATATAGCCTTCTCTAATTAATTGTAAAATCGGCATTGGCAATTCATATTGTAATCCTCCACCTGCAGAACCTCCCCATGCTGCAATCTCTGCTTGGATAGTGTTTGGTATTTCCTTTATAACCCTAAATTCCTGATAAATATTAGGGTCAGTAGTTGGTGGCAATGCTAATTTATCTGCATTTGCACCTGTTTGTGTTACAAAGTTACTCTTATTCCCAATATTTCCATACCGCCCAAATGTATCTCCTGGTTTTAACGACATATTTACTTCTGTTCCTGGTACAGCTCCGTTATTTGGTGGATAATTTATTGTACCATCTGCTTTATACCAACTTGTTTCACTTCCACCCTCACAAATAATACTACTTTCAGACTCCACCCGTCCTTTGCTAGTAGACATAACCTTATTCTTTCCATCTGCCTTTGACGATGACTTTCCACCCTCAAAAACTGACCGCAAAACAAATGATGTTATTG